>VOFK01003438.1_pt1 | contig 36510 bp, 65 predicted proteins | sample 5384121 | NCBI WGS metagenome assembly VOFK01 (sample SAMN12384730, study PRJNA508395) | human gut metagenome | isolation source: healthy gut J | host: Homo sapiens | reverse complement strand
CTGTTTGCTTCCTGAATGAACTTTATCTGCTTTTCCGGGATATTATGGTCTTCCACGAGCTTGCGCCTTATCTCGCTGTAAATGTTCCACTGGTCAGGCTTATAAGTACTAAGGTCTGAAAAAAGATGAATTGCGTTCCCTTTGGTCGAGATATTTATAGTAATACTCCGCAATCTTGGCCGCGCAATGGGATGCCTTGTTACCCGGACTGTCACCATATTCAGGGTCTATCAGCCGCATGTCAAGCGACATCTTGTTCGAGTAGTTGGTGGCTATCAGCATCTGTGCCTTTTCCTCCGCTTCGGACAGAGGCTCCCTGTCTATGTAGGTCGCATCCCCGGTTTCTGCGAACTTTATCAGTTTCTGGATGAAAATCTCCTGCTGGGAAGTGGGCGGTATGTGATACAGTTGCTCGTTGAGTTCCGGCCTGTCAACCCCTACGTCCTCGGCTGTCTTGTAATCGGTTATCTCCGCATAGAAATTGGCGAGTTCCGGCACTTTGATAAAATAGCGGAAACGCTCTTTCTGCACGACCTGGTTGGTTACTGAAAATTCAAAGTCCGTGCTTTTTTCTTCGCATAGACGGCCGCCCAGCCGTCAAAGCAGGTAATGCCCTGCCGCTCCATTTCCTTCGGACGGAGATATTTGAAAAGGAGATAGAGTTCGGTCAAACTGTTGGAAATGGTCGTACCGGACAAGAATGTGGCTCCCAAGTCCCTGCCCGTGCGTTCCTGTATGGTACGGATGGCGAAGAGCATGTTCATGGCCTTCATGCTTCCTTCGGGATTGCCCATACCGGAAACCCTCGCATGGCGTGTGTTGAACATCAAGTTCTTGAAATTGTGTGATTCATCAACGAAGAGGTGGTCGATGCCCATTTGCCTGAAGTCGGTCACGTCATCCGTCCGGTCTTTTATATCCTGCTCCAGCTTTTCAAGTTTGGCCTCAAGGTTCTCCTTCCTTCTTTCCAGCCCCTTCTTTATCCAGCCGCTCACTTCATTGCCCTGCTGCTCGAATACGGCGAGATTCTCTTCGATACTGTCAATTTCCTGTGTATATATTTCCTGCTGTATTTCGGGAGACTGGGGTATTTTTCCAAACTGGTCGTGTGTCAGGATGATGCAGTCCCAGTTGTTGTTCTTGATGTCATGGAATATTCCGACACGCTTCTCCGGCGTAAAGTCCTCCTTACGGATACAGTACTCTGGCATTCGGATAGGCCCTCTTGAACGTGTCGGCTATGTCATGCACATTGCTTTTGAGTCCGATAATCATCGGTTTGTTCGCCAGTCCGAGACGTTTCATCTCAAAGGCGGCCACACACATGATAAGGGTCTTGCCGGTTCCTACTTGATGGTCAATTATCCCGCCGCCGTTCATCTTCAGCATCCATACGGCATTTCTCTGGCTGTCGTACAAATTCGGTATCCCCAATCCTTTCAGGTCAAGGAACGGAAAACTTTGCAGGGGAACCGTCATAATCGGGACGCACATAGCAGTTGAACTTGCGGTTGTACATGTCGGCAAGATTCTGCTTGAACTCGGGGAGCTGCTCGTTCAGCCAACCAGTGAAAGCCGACCGAATTTCATTGATTTTGGCATCGGCAAGCTGGATGGCCTCGGCATCCCGTACCTTTATATCATTGCCTTCTTCATCCTGCACGGTTTTTGTTATGTCGGGCACCGTGTTATGCAGCGCATGTTTCAGCAGGTCGTTTCCGTAATAACCTCTTTTTTCCCCTTTCACATAATATCTGTCGGTGATGTTCGCGTTGGTACTCTCGAAGTTCACACTAAACTCGTCGATGGATTCCGTATAATGGATATGGGCCTTTGTCTCAAAGAGGTATCCGGCAAACTCTTCATATACGGACATGGGTATCCAGCGTTCCCCAGATTGAAGTCAAGCAACTCGAAGCTGATCGGTTCCGGTATGGCTTTTCGCAAGGCTTCCAATGATTTTCTGCTTGCATCATCATCGGGATAGTCTTTCAGGTAGTTCTCTATCCATTCGGCTTTGGCTACCACATTGCCTGCTATGAAACGGTCTTTGATTTCATAGTTCTTCATCATGGGATTGTAGAAGATACGGGTATCCAGTTGTTTGAGCAACTCCTGTATGTCAATTTCACTGAGATTTTCCATATATTCCAGGTTGACCTCTCCGAACTTGTTCAGGGATGCCGCAAGCGCTTCCTGCGGTGTATCCACATGTTTCACTTCACTGGCGTTGAACGATACGGGAACAGAGAATATATCCGCCTTCTGTATCTTGCCGTTAACGGAACGCTCCAATGAGAGTATTTCCCGCCCTCCGGCATCCATCAGCAGGAATTTGGCGTTGTCCTTTCCGTTCAATTCCCTGAACATGCGGTAAAAACTGTCATACCGCTTGACCAGTTCTTCCCGCAGTTCCGGTTGTTCCGTTTCCGTTTCGGCTTCCGTATTGTAGAGGTCATGATAGGCTTCCCGGAGCGGGATGTAGTAGGCGGCCCGGTATTGCTGGGTGACTGTCAGTTTGAGCGGATGGAATTGTATATCGGGAGTGCCCATACCTCTTAAATACCCGTATTGCTCACCCGACTTCACGATGGAACCGTTCTTGTATTCGGGGCGTATCTCCCCGGTAAACGGCCGTGGTTCCATTTCTTTCTTCCGCTCTTCTTCAAATTTTTGTCTGCGCTCCTGCCATTTTGCTTCCGCTGCCGCCCGTTCCCCGGTCATGTCTTCCTGCGTGGCGGCTTCATCATACATATTCTCTTGCGAGAACAGATTGAACATTTCCGGTTCATCCCCTTTCTTTTTGCGGGATGCTGACGGTACCCGGCTTGGGGAAGGCCTGCTTTCCACTGCTTGCACCTCCGCTTCCTCTTCGTCCGCATAGGCGGCAAACAGGTTGAGCATGGGTTCATAGGGTTGTGAGGGACTTTCTTCCCGCACCTCTTGCCGGTGGTTCTCAACCGCTATTTCCAATGGTGTTTCAAATTCCGGTTCAAGACCGGTAGAAACGGCTGGCCGGGATAGATTGGCATCATAGAGTTCCCGGTTAAGATGGTTCTCCACATCTTGCGCCAATAATTGTCTGAGATGTCCAGCGATAGCTTCAATACCACCTGCATGAATAAAATTCATGGCCGGTTGTCCGTACATGTTTTTTCCCATAGATACGGAAGTATGGACGATATGGTCCAAACCGGAGTAGCAGTTGTTGATATTGATGCCGCCGGATACAAGACGGGTTTCAATAAAGTTCCGTTCCTTTTCGGTCAGTTCTGTTTTTTTTGTATTCTTCTGCAATACGATCAGGTCACTGCCCACTTCCGTACCCGCATCAACAAAAAGGTTGTCCGGCAGACGGATGGCGGAAACAAGATTGGCATGGTTCATCAGCCATTCCCTGACGGGACGGTTCTGTGGAGAGTCCATGACACCCGAAGTCGTGATATAGGCCAGTATCCCGCCTTCGCGTAACGTGTCCATACCTTTGAGAAAGAAATAGTTGTGTACAGCAGCGAGTGAGGATTTACGCACGGTGTCTTCGCTCCGGTCGAAGTTCCTGTCGTAAACTCTGGTATTTCCAAATGGGATATTGGAAGAAACCATATCGAAGTAACCGTTATAATAGGATTGTATGGACTGGAAACCGTCTATGGTCACTCTGCTTTTCGGATAGAGGGATGAGAGTATCTTTCCCGTGAGCTTGTCTTTCTCGAAACAATGAACTTCAGGAATATCTTTCAACCGGCTGATAAACATGCCCGTTCCGGCGGAAGGGTCAAGGAAACGTCCCGGACGGATTTCCGGTACCTGCAAGGATTCCTGCATGGCCGCTACCAACGGTTCCGGTGTGTAAAAGGCTGTGAGAACGGAGCTTTTAAGGCTTTGGACGTATGCCTTGTATTCTTTCTCGTCTTTGGAATACTCCCGCAACAGTTCATGCAACAGCCGGACTTGGGGAAACAGTTCCCTGTCTGTCGTTCATCTTTCAATGTCCGTGTCTTTCTCTGCCGGATTCAGAATGCACTTCAGCCCTCCAAAACCCGAATAACCATTTAATACTTTGCGTGCCTCTTCCGTGAGACAAAACTCCGGACGCATGAATATCCATTCAAGAGCGGCTATGTTGTCCGCCAGATGTTGTCGTTTGTTATATGCCATATTTTTCGATATAAGATTGTATGAAACCTGTAAGTTCAATGGTAAGCGTATGATAGGACGGGGATGATTCAAACCGGTCATCTATGGGGTATTTGTTGAACACCGCTTCTGCGGGTGGCAATACTTTCAGACAGAAACCCGTCCGTTTTTCGGGCCGTACTTCGGGAAACCACTCCGACACGACCTCGAAAACCGTATCGAATCTGGAAAAGCGCAAGTCCTGATAGAGAACGGCTTCGGCCAGTTGCAAAGCCTGCATAACGGATAAACCGTCACGTATGGCACGTTCATAACCGGCTGCCGCCTCGTCGGTCCGCGTTCGGACAAGTTCTTTGTCACCGGCAATATGCGGATGGCTTTCCTTTAAATAAAGAAGGAGAGTCGTCTCAAAATAGGACAATTCTCCGGTTGCGGTATTTTTATCTTGCATAGTCATTTGCTATCGCTTTAAAATATTAATTTGATATTAAACATATACCCGGCTACCATAAAAGAGAACCGGGTATATATTTGATGTAAACATCTATTACATGACTGAAAGGCTCTTTTTTGACTGTGCCTTTACAGATGCCACATGGCGGGATGCCTGCTGTTTCACCTCTTTTTCTTGTCGTTCTTCTTTCCTTCAACAGTTGGTTTGTATTCACGGGCGTTGCGTCCTATCAGCAGTTGGTTACTCTTGTTGCTGAAACGTACATCATCGGAAAACACCCTGCCTTTGTAGCGCATATTCTCAATGAACACCATTTCATGGTTCTGGAGCATCTTCTTCTGTTCAGGTGTGATTTTGGCACCCATGATAGTGTCGTTGACCTTCAGTTGTTCGCCGGACTGCTTGAATGCGATGTCCATAATTCTCGGATCGACGAAAGCTACACCTGAAAGCAGCGTGTCGTTTTTGCGCTGTATGTCGTTGATGGGAAGCTGTCCGCCTGACGCAAGAATTTGCTTCTGTTTGTCATCCAGCCTTTTTCCGTAGATATAATCGGGTATCTTGATGGCATCCACCGGCATGGTAATGATACGGTTGCTCGGTTCATGGAAGGACACATAACAGTTACAGACCGTTCCCGTATGGGTATCTTTCATCTCCTTGATTGCCCCCAAAGTTCCGGTGTCTTTAAGCGACTGCTTTTCCTCGTCGGTGAATACTCCTTTATAGGCAGGCAGGTCATACTGCGGTTTATCGAGCCTGCTTAGAGTTTTCAGTTGTACTTTGCCGTCCTCCCCTTTGACACAGAGGAAACAGGCTTCTCCCATATCCTTCTTCTCCGTTCACTTCCTTGCTGATGGGGAAGGCCATGGAAGTAATCCTTCCTTTCAGCATCTCACCCATGCAGTGGTTGTCAAAGAGTAATTGCTTGTCAACTCCCAGTGCGGCGAGTTCTTTCCACGGAAGTTGGTGTTCATCGAACTTATACCGACGGGCAAGTTTGGCGATGCGCCCTTCATCATTGAGCTCGCTATTCTCCACCAGTTTTTTACCTTCCGCTCCGGGGTCTTCCCCTTTTCGGATCTGGACCACGGCATTCAGTGTCTTTTCCAAAAGGACGAGAGGTACGAGGAAGAAACTGAAACTCGTGGGATTGTTGTACTGGTTCTTGAAATTCGTGAAGAACAGTTCCAGCGGTGAGGTACGGTCCAGTTTTAGGAAGCTGCTGCTGTTCTTCTTGTCGGGTGGTACGATTTCGAGACTGCCGTCCTGCTCGTTCATTTTGGAAACGACTGCGGTCTTGTTCGTTCGCTTGTCAAGGATGGCCATTACATGTTCGTCCTGACTCTGTTCTTGTTGTTCTTGCTTTTTTCTTAGCCATAAAATCAATAATTTAAGTGATGTACAATAATTAATCAATACCGGGTAAACTTTAGCCCGTCGGTGCGAATGTAGAGGTTTAATTGATAGGTTATTATGGTTTTATTTGTGTAAGGCATAGATGGCGGCGATTGGCGAGAAATGTCCGATTGGAATAATGAATACTTTTTAAATTTTTGCTTTTAGATAAAAGATGTATATTTGTATAAAAAAGAAGCTAACTTTAAATTACTTATATATGAAATCTATAAAACCTCAATTAACCGCTGTACTATTAGCTCATACTATTCCTGATAGAGTTGCATCTGATGATGGATTAATTGTGAATAGTTATAAAGAACTTAGAAAGTATGTAGCGGAATTATCCTGTAAAAATAAAGATTGTATCTTATTCTATAGGGGACAAAAGGAAGATTATAAAAATAGTAAAAGTAAATCAACCTTTTATCCTACTATATATAGAGGGGAACCCTTATCTGCTGATGAACTTGCTTTTCGCTGGAGAAAATTAAAATCGGCAAGTAAATTATTAGTAGATAAGATTAAAGCTGAAAAGATAAGCGAAAAAGATTTATTAATTAGAAAAAAACTGCTGCAATGGAGTATTATTCAACATTATGAAGTAACCGAAACTCCTTTGATAGATGTTACTCAATCTTTAAGAGTTGCTTGTTCTTTCGCCCAATTAGATAATGCTAATAATTATGCTTATATATATGCGTTCGCTTTACCATATTATACAAATAGAATTTCTGTAAATTCAGAGCAATATTTAACGAACATAAGATTGTTAAGTGTCGCTCCACCTGAAGCACTGAGACCATATTTTCAGGAAGGCTTTCTCATTGGTGAAGATGAAATAAATGAAACTTATACAAATAAATCAGAATTAGACTTGAATAACCGTTTAATTGCCAAATTTAAAATTCCTAATAATAATAATTTCTGGGGAATTTCAGAGAAAGCAATATGGGATGATTTATATCCTGACAATGATAAAATGGATGATATATGTCAGGAAATTAAGGCGGAACTTTACAATAATATTCTACCTAATGAAGTACCATTATCTGATATGGAATTTGGCAGTTTTATGTTGTCTTGGACAAAGTTAGAAGAATTGCTTATGCATAATTATTGTACAACAAGCTCCAATAGGCCTACTGTTTTAAATGCAATTCAAAATATAGCAGATCAAAATTTACGTAATAAATTAAATAAAATGAGAAATTTACGTAATTTACTTGTACACAATCCAAAAGGCTTTGGCGAAAAGATGAGAGCTTCTATTTTAGGTATAGACATGTTACTCAAAGATTTGCAAGATTATTATAAATAATAGTGATTGTTAGTGAGAAATATAATAGTTGTGTATCAAACTATTTGTTAATAATATTACGGTAACTATAATATTAATACTAAATAAATATTATAGTTACCGTAAGTTGTTAGTTTATTGAAATACTATAGTTACATTTCATTGTTCAATAAATATTTGAGTTCCGGGTCGTTCTCTATGCGGATCAGTTCGTTCTCCACCAATTCAACAATATCCTGTTTGATTTGCCGATAGTTGGCCTGTATCTGCTGCTCCATTGTATCGTTACCGTTCTCGTCCAGAAAACTGCTGATTTCGGGTATGGGCTGGTAGGCCGCCGTCTCTTTCTGTACGGCTTCATTGTCAACAACTATCTGCGCATGGAAAATTTTCTGTTCTATTGTCTCTCCGAAGTTGTCTGCTACGGCACCGACAAACATACCTTGCGAGAGTGTACTGATTTTGGATGCAGGTATCAGACTGTCCAGTTGCGTGTTGATGGAAGTGGACGTATCGTTGCGGTTGATGCTCATGGACTCTCTTTTTTGCAGGATTTTCCCAAATCTTTCCGACAAGGTTTTGGCCGTTTCACCCACTACCTGACCGCTAAAAACATTGCCCACAGTTGACATAATTACGGCGGCCTCCTTGTCTCCGTAGTCGCGCTTTAACTGGCTGAAATCCTGAAAACCTAACACAACCGCGACCTTGTTGCTTCGTGCCGTGGCAATCAGATTATCCAGACCTTTAAAGAAGATGGTCGGTAACTCGTCAATAATCACACAACTTTTCAGTTGTTTCTTCTTATTTATCAGCTTAACAATACGGGAGTTATAGAGTCCCAGTGCTGCTCCATAGATTGAAATTCTATCGGGATTGTTGCCCACACATAATACTTTCGGTTCTTTGGGATTATTAATATCCAACGTAAAATCACTGCCGGACATTACCCAATAGAGTTGCGGACTTATCAGTCTGGATAACGGGATTTTAGCGCTTGCAATCTGGCCCTGGAGCTGCTCACTCGCTCCGCCTTTCCATGCGTCAATGAACGGGCTGAGATAGTTCTCCAAATCGGGATAACTTGTCAGAATGGTAAAGACGTCTTCATACCTTTTATTAAGCAATTCAATAGCATGTGGGAACGTACAGAACTTGCCACCTTCATAGATTTTCAAAAACCATATTATCGCCGTAAACAAGACAATCGGGGATTCCACGAAGAAGTCCCCCTGCTTTTGCACCCACGACTTATTGAGGTTGAGCATGATGGTGTACGACGATTCGTAAGCATCTGAAATATCCGTCATCAGTTCCGGTGCCAATGGATTACAACGGTGGCTTTTCCTCGGATTATCGAAATTGATCACATAAAATCTAGGTGGAACCTTATAGCGGTATCTGTACTTGAGCAGATGGTTATAAGCGATAACCGACAGGTCATCAAACTTAAAATCATATATATAGAGCGCATAGGATTTCTCTATAGTCTGCTTTATAAACTGGTTGACAATGGCATAGGACTTCCCGCTGCCCGGTGTTCCCAATATCATTGTCGCTCGAAAAATATTAACAAGGTTGATAAATCCGTTGTAAGTCTTCCCTCTGTACCAGAATTTGGTCGGTAGATTGACGGAATATTCGTTTTCCATAAGGCGAGTTTCCTGCATGAACGATTCATTCTCAGTATTGAAAACGTCCTCCAGTAAATTGTTCTTCAACAGACGGCTTATCCACAATCCTGATGCCAACAGACTGAAAAAGCCGCCGACCAATGTCGTGGTATAAAGTATGGCGCATACACCGGATGATGCGTCAATGGACAGCAACCACCAGTTCAGGAAAAAGAGTATGGCACCCGCTATGGCCGCAATAATTATTTTCCTTCATGTGATTTCATGCTTCTTCACTCCCTTGTTGCCCATGCAGGACAGACCGAGGAAAAGGACACAAAACAGTTTTGTGTAAAGCAAAGATGAAAATAGTCCGGTGGTACGTTGGAAATTTGATAGTATTTTATCCACTATGCCAAGCGTTCAGCCCATTTCATGCAGTCAGCCGTAACAAAACCAATAGATGTGTATCGCCAAAAATAAAAAACTGATGGCCCGCATAAAGTCTGTGACTTTGGCAAGACCTCTTAAATCATCTTCATTCTGCATAATTGTAACTATTAAAATTAAACTTCTTGTTCTATACCTTTTATATTATAGCCTACGCCTGCGCTTCTTCTTTTTCTTGCGTCCATAGCGGAAAGCCGGATCAATGTACTCGTGTGTATGGTCATCTTCCATAAGTACGGAGAAAATGTCAACGGCACCGAGTGCGGATGTGTCAATCAGACTTTCGGAAGTTTCCGGCTGCCGGTGGTATTGTTGTTCCTGCCGTTCTTCAGTCTCTTTTCTTTCCTCCCGTTCCGTATCTCTGTCTTGCCGGGATACTTCCTGTCCGGTTGGTGGTATCAACCTCTCACGGTCTGCCTCCGGATTATTGAACAGTTCGTTGAACACATTGGCAGAAAAGGGTTTTCCCAAACGCGAGCCGTTGAACACTGTCCGACTGGTATGGTCTATGAAAGTGATGCCGTACAGGCGTCCTTCGGGATTGATACGGTAAACCACTTCTATATCCGCCTCTTTCAGCCTGCGGGCAAAATCTTCTTTCGTGCCGATGTCCTGCATGGCTTTGGTGATTTCCTGCCTTGTCCTTTCTGGGAGGTTGTCCTTTTTCACCTTTTCAGCGGAAGCGGCAAACTTCTTTTGCAGTGCTTCATAACCGAATACCTTGCCGAACTTACTGGATTTGAAAGGTGTTCCCACCTGCTGTCCGTTATCATCCAAAGCTCCGTACATGATACCGTGGTATTCCTTTCCGTCCACACTTCCCCTTACCTCGTAAACAGTGATGTTATACAAATTCAGAAGGGTGTTGTATTCGCCAAGTGAATGACAGTTGTAACATTCCAGCAAGGTACGGGCGGTATGCTTTGCTTGCGCTTTCACGTCACCTTTCGGATAATCCACTTTTTGCAAGGCCAACAGTTCCCGCTCACCGTGTTCTCCGAGTGTGGGATGAAGCCCGTACTTCACTTCCATTTCACGACAGATGTTCTGTGCCCGGACGGCTTCCCGGTTGTGGTCTATCTTTTCTCCTTTCTCGTTGATGCGTACCGAAACGATGTGCACGTGTTTGCGGTCGATGTCTTCGTGCAGCCAAACTATATAGGGCTGGTTCCCGTAACCGAACTTTTCCATAAACTCCTGCGCCAGTATGGTCATCTGCTCTTCCGAAAGAATGTCCTTCGGGGAGGGATTCAATGAGATATGGATAACCGGTTTTCTGACGTGTGAATTGAGTGCAATGTAAGGTTCGAAAGCCTGCACGCAGTTTTCAATTGGAACATTCCCCGAAGTGTCAGCCGCAATTTTCGGATGTCACAATACCTTTGCCGTACCGTCATCCACCTTTATCTTATTGTAGGCAATCACTCCATAGAATGAACTGCCTGATGTAATATTCGGCACCATAATATTATTCCTTTTTAGTGAGATATTCCTTATCGAACCGCTTTGTCAGTTCGATAATCTGTTTGCAGAGTTCCTCCAGTTTGCGGGTTTCTTCAGCAAGTTTATAAAGAAACGCAAGCGATTTCTTTTCCCCGTAAATGGTATGGATGGTCTTTACACATTGGTTGTAGTTGTTTCCTATCCTTCGGAACTGTTGATAGAAAGCAGTTAATTGGGCATAATACTCCTGCGCTTCCTTATCAATCTTCACTACCTTGAACTCTCAACCGAAGATGCGAGCAAAGATAAATTCAGCTTTGTTCTTCATGCCGGATTGTTCGAACATGGAGATAAACTTTTCGTCTTCCTCGTCATTTAGACAGAGGTAATAACGGTGCGTGCGTGGGTCGGCCAGCACCTTGCGCCCTGCGGCGCCACGGATTCTTGTTTCATCTTTCATAACATGAATAATTTAGGAAGTTCGACTTAGGAGAACTGACATCCCCGAAAGACCTTTCGGGGCGAGACTTTCAGCGGGTGGAAATATTTTCAACCGCTGAAAGTACATACCCGCTATATGCTGACGCATATTAAAATCCGGCTGGGCCGGATTAAAGGTCTGAAAGGGTTTGTTTTACGTTCTCTTTTCGAGAACGGGCTGCGCTCTCCCGGCGACAAAGGTAGATAGTTTTTTCTATGTCCGTGCATCATGGCATCACGCCAACACCCGCCAATGAATGACTTTGGAACCGGGGATACTTATGACTGCTCTTTTTGAGGTTTATTTGTAGCCGGATAGTTATTTAGCCACTTATCCGGATAGATAAAAAGATGGTTATCAAGATAACTATGCGGACGGTTTTCTATCCGAATAGCTTTTTGTCTGGATAGTCATTTGATTAAATAAGTTTTCAGATAAGCGTTCATAAAGTCTATCTATCCGCTTATATGTCTATAGATATATAAAGATGTATAGACAAGCAAAGCATGTGGATATTCGGATAAATGGAGAAGGTAAATAGACTATTAGCTAAATACTTAGATAAACAACCGGATAGCTATGTGGCTACATGGCTGAATAGATAAATAGCTATATAATTGGATAGCTATGTAAGTATGTAGCTAAATAGATAAATAGCTTCATAGCTAAGTAGCTATATAGCTATAAAGCTAAACGGATAATGAAATGACTGAACGGATAAGTGGACAGGTATCTATCCGCTTAATTATCAATAAATCAAATTATTCACTTAAATTAGGTAACAATGGAAAAGAGAAAGAAAACATTATTCGTTTCGTTCGCTACCCAGAAAGGGGGCGTGGGTAAATCAACATTCACCATTTATGCGGCATCGTGACTGCATTATGTGAAAGGACTGAACGTAGCGGTGGTGGATTGCGACTATCCGCAACATTCGATTATGAAACAGAAAAAACGGGATATGGAAGTGGTAAAGACTGTTCCCGTTTATCAGAGTCTGCTTGTTGAACAGTCGGAACGGCTGGACAAGAGGGCTTATCCGGTTATCGGCAGTAACCCGGCAGACTGCATGGCGGACTGAAGTGCATTTGAAGACAAAACGGATACGCATTATGACGTGGTGCTGTTTGACCTGCCCGGAACTATGGGTAGCGACGGGGTTATCGCCGCAATCAGTGCGCTCGATTATCTGTTCGTACCGATAAAGGCAGACCGTCTCGTGCTGGAAAGTACGCTGAACTTTGCTACTACCATCAATGACCGCCTGATAAAGACCGGCTTGTCTTCTCTGAAAAAGGCTGTATCTGTTCTGGAACATGGTGGATCGAAGAGAACGCACTACATTGTATGACATCTACCAGCAGGGGTTCTCCCTGTTAGGGCTGGACTGCCTCAAACACGTATTCCCGTGCGCAGTAACTTCACTAAAGACTTGTCTTCTACGGGCGGCCCCGTTTACCGGAGTACGCTGTTCGCTCCCGATGCGGCCTTCACCAGAGAGTGCGGCTTTGATATGTTCATGGATGAAATCATGGGAATACTTAAAACGAATAGTCATGGCAAAGAAAACAGGCGGACAGAATCCGGTGGACGAAGCGTATCTGCGTAGTCTGATGGCAGGGGGCCTTCGGAGCCTCTTTCATCTCCGGCCCCTTCCATTACCGGAGAGAGTGGCAGAAATAGAGCAAACCGCTTTATCCGATGAAAAAGGAAAAAGCGGATAACAATGTGAATGGAACAATAAGGGATATTTCCGGTGCGGATGATATCGGCTGTTCGGAATTGGCTACGGATAAACCGTCACCGAAAACAATTCGCACCGCATTGGCCGACTTTATCCGTAAGTTCCTCACACCTTATAAATGCGAAGGCAGACAGGGGGTATATATAGACAAGGAACTGCACCAGAAAATATCCGTTATTGTAGGGATTGCCGGTAAACGGCAGTTGACGGTAGGCAACTATATAGATAATGTATTGAAAGAGCATTTCGAAAAACATGCGGATGAGGTGAAGACCTATCTCCAAAAGAGTTATAACAAAATATTTTAGGTTATGGATATACAATCAGGTTACTATGAAGCCGGAATAGTTCTGTTCTGGCTGCTGTTCGCTTATCTGTTCATGGACAAGTTCCTGTTCAGGGGCGAACTCGGCGAGATATGTTTCGGGAAGATGCGCCGCCGGATGGCAAAAGGTCTGCGGAGCATTGCCGGATGGTTCGACCCGGCAAAAGAAGAACCGAAGAAAGGACGCAGGCGTACGAAAGGAAAAACGGAAAAGAAAGAAGTTCCGGCAGTGGCAGTACCGGAAGCTGAGGAAAGAACCACCCAACTGTAAAAGTGGAAATGAAGGGCAAAGAAAAGGATGAAGTTAAGGAAAAGACAAAAGGCAGGAACATGGAAAAAGCTGCCCCAAAAACGGCCTGAAACGGACAGCCTTGTCGTTACAAAAAAAAGCTATGGTACACGCCAACAGCCGCCAATAAACGCCACCGGTTCCGGGGCTATTGCAGGTAAGGAAAATGCCTCTACTTTTGCTGACAGAAACGAGGAAACAGTGCCGCAGAAGGCTGTACAAGTGCCGCCGAGCGCATCCCGGATTTGTTCCGGGACAAGCATGTGGAAGAGTGGCGGGCTTCTGAGGCCGACAGTTCCGGCAGGCTTAAGGATAATAAGGGACAGATTGAAAACGGTGACGACGTGGATACCGACGAACTGAACGAGGAACTGGAAGATTTGAACTGTGCCCGTGAAGATTATCCGGGCGGTATATCCGGTATCGGGCCGGAAGAGATTGACCTGATTATCGACCTCTGCAATGGCAAGGATATTCCGACAGACAAACGATTGTCCCTTTTAAGGGCGATCCATCATATCAAGGATACGCAGATTGAACGTTCGATACTGGAAAGTATCAATGGCAGCGACAGCCGTATCAGCAAATTTCTGGATGAAGCCGAACATTTGAATGAGGCTACTCCGGACAGTGACTAACCAATTAAAAAAAGGAGGTAACAATGGTAAGAGGTTATTTTTGATACGGGTTGATAACCCGTATCATTGTAAGGAGAGAGAGATTCGGTAGAAAACCAACAACAAAACGTATCATCCATGTTTATGACGTATTTCGATTCAAGTTGACAAACGGCGGTTTCCCTCTTATGACGGGAAACGTATTAACTCCCAGAGAGACAATCATTCCATTAACTTATCCATAAAACGACAGCGGCAATGACAAAAAGCTATTATGATTCGGGATGACAGGCCGTTCATGGCATTCACCCGGTAAGGTAACAAGAACTATTCACCATTAAATTTTATCCGTATGAATATAGGACTGGTAGATGTGGACGGACATAACTTCCCCAATTTTGCATTGATGCGCCTTTCGGCTTACAACAAGGCAAAAGGTTGTCAAGTAGAATGAGCGGAACCGGCGAGGCGTTATGACAAGGTGCTGGCAAGCAAGGTGTTCACCTTCACACCTGACTATGATTACCGGCTACTGGATGCAAGGGAAGTGATAAAGGGCGGAACCGGATATGATATTCCGGGCAGGCTTCCCGAAGCTGTGGAAAACAGCCGGATGATGGACTATTCCATTTACCCCGAATACCCTTTTTCGCTCCAGTTCTTTTCAAGAGGCTGCATCCGCAAATGCCCTTTCTGCCTCGTCCGTGAGAAGGAAGGATACATTCAGGCCGTAGAGCCGGTGGAAACTGAACCCGAAAGGGAAATGGATTGAGGTGCTGGACAATAATTTCTTTGCCAACCCGCAGTGAAGGTCGGCGATAGATTATCTGATGAAAAAAGGAAGCAACCCGTGAAACTGCACGGTGTGGACGTGAGGATTATGGACGAGGAACAGGCCTGGCATCTGAACAGGCTGAAGATGAAGCAGAACATCCATATTGCGTGGGACTTGCCGCAGCTTGATTTGACAGAACGCCTGAAAGAGATGGTAAAATACGTGAAACCCTACAAGATAACCTGCTACGTACTGATAGGATTCAATTCGACTGTTGAGCAGGACTTGTTCCGGTTGAACGTACTTAGGGAATTGGGAATCACTCCCTTTGTAATTCCTTTTCGGGATTATGGAAATGAACGGACACCTACCCGTTACGAGCGTGACCTTGCCCGATGGGCGAACCGGATGTGGCTGTTCAAATCCTCTTCCTTTGAAGACTATACACCCCGCAAGGGATTCAAATGTGGGGAGAATATCTGAAATAAACCGATAAAGACAATGAGAACAAACGGCTATTACGATTCGGGATGATTCGCATCCCGCTTTCAAGAGAGAATTAACAAGAATGTTTCACCACCAAATCATGTAACAATGCAAATGGCATATTATGACTCCGGCTGATTTCCGGCCGGAACTTACCCCGAATCAATAAACCATAAGCGGCTGCGGGCTGCCTATGGGGATAGTGAAAAGGGGGCAGTCCGTGGCTTTTTTTAATCACCTAAAAATCACGGAGATAAATGAAAAAGAAAAGATTGATTATGATGCTGGCCGCTGTTGCGGCAGCAAGTGCGGCAATGGCACAAGGAAACGGGCAGGCAGGTATAACCGAAGCGACACAACTCGTGACCGGATATTTTGATCCCGGCACAAAAAACTGATTTATGCAATCGGTGCTGTAATCGGCCTCGTTGGCGGAATCAAGGTATATCAGAAGTTCAGTTCGGGCGACCCCGACACGAGTAAAACTGCCAGTTCGTGGTTCGGAGCCTGTATCTTTCTGATAGTCGCCGCCACCATTCTGAGGTCGTTCTTCCTCTAAAAACATAAAAAAGACAATAACTTATGGCTGATTTTGAAATAAATAAAGGGGTGGGCCGTGAAGTTGAGTTCAAGGGGCTTCGGGCACAATACCTGTTTATTTTCGCCGCCGGCCTGCTTGCCGTATTTGTGATGTTCGTCATCATGTATATGGCGGGCGTCGGACAGTGAATCTGCATCGGTTTCGGGGTATCGGCGGCTACGGTACTAGTATGGCTGACCTTTACGCTGAACCGTAAATACGGCAGCCACGGGCTGATGAAGCTGTTCGCGGCCCGGCAGCATCCCCGGAGAATCCTCTCCCGAAAACGTATCACACGTCTCAGATCAACAAACAACAATCGTAAATTATGAGAAGTATATTAAAAAGCATCCACACTGGAAAGCAAGTTTCCCATCATGGCGGTGGAACACGGCTGCATCGTCAGCAAGGACGCCGACATCACGGTCGCTTTCCGGGTCATACTGCCGGAAGTGTTTTCGGTATCCTCCGCAGAATATGAGGCGATGCACGCCACATGAGCGAAGGCAATCAAGGTGTTGCCGAACTATTCAATCCTGCACAAACAGGATATTTTCATCACGGAGAAATACGAGCCGGACATCCGCCGGGACGAACTCAGCTTTCTCCCGCAGTTTTGAACGCCACTTCAACGAACGTCCCCTACCTGCACCACCCCTGCTACCTGTTCCTCACCAAGACCACCAAAGAGCGCTCCCGGCAGCAAAGCAACTGGAACACGCTCTGCCGTGGTTTTCTGGTGCCGAAGGAAATCAGGGACAAAGGAAACGGTGGAGCGATTCATGGAAGCGGTAGAACAGTTTGAAAGTATCGTTAATGATAGCGGCCTTATCAGGCTGGAACGGCTCACCACGGAAGAGATTACGGGAACGGAAAACGAACCGGGCATTATCGAACGGTACCTTACGCTCTCGGCAGACGGAACTACCATGTTGCAGGACATGCAATTGAATCCGGACGGGATGCGCATCGGAGATAAGCGGCTCTGCCTGCACACGCTCTCCGACCTCGACTATCTGCCGGGAAAAGTGAGGACGGACGGGCGATACGAACGCCTCTCGACAGACCGCTCGGACTGCCGTTTGAGCTATGCCGCCCCCGTGGGCGTGATGCTGTCCTGCGACCATATCTACAACCAGTGGATATTCATAGACGACAGTGGCGAGAACCTTTCCCGTTTCGAGAAGATGGCAAAGAACATGCAGTCGCTTTCCCGGTATAGCCGTAGCAACCAGATAAACAAGGAGTCGCTGGACGAATACCTGAATGAAGCGCACAGCAACGGACTGCAATCCGTGCGCTGCCATTGCAACATCATCGCATGGGCGGAAAACGGGAACGAACTCCGCAGGGTGAAGAACGATGTGGGAAGCGCACTGGCATTGATGGAATGTACCCCGCACCACAACACGACCGACCTTCCGGCTCTATATTGGGCGGGCATACCGGGAAACGAGGCGGACTTCCCGGCCGAAGAGACGTTCTACACGTTTATCCCTCAGGCGCTCTGCTTCTTCACGGCCGAAACCTGTTACCGGAACTCGCTCTCTCCCTTCGGCATCCGCATGGTGGACAGGCTGACGGAAAGCCCGTCTTCCTCGACATATCGGATTTGCCCATGAAAAAAAAAGGGATAGTAACGAACCGTAACAAATTTATCCTCGGCCCCAGTGGCAGCGGAAAGAGTTTCTTTACCAACCATCTTGTGAGACAGTACTGGGAACAAGGGACGCATATCCTGCTGGTGGACACCGGTAATTCATACAAGGGACTCTGTGACCTGATACATCAGAAGACCGGAGGGGATGACGGGATTTATTTTACATACAAGGAAAAATGATCCGATTTCTTTCAATCTGTTTTTCACGGAGGATTACCGGTATGACATCGAGAAGCGGGACAGCATCAAGACACTGATACTCACCCTTTGGAAAAGGGAGGACGAACCGCCCCGACGTTCGGAAGAGGTGGCGCTCTCGAACGCAGTCAGCCTGTATATCGAAAAGATAAAGAAGAACCGGAAGATAAAGCCGAACTTCAACTCGTTCTATGACTTTGTAAGGAAGGACTACCGCAAGATACTGGCAGACAAGAACGTGCGGGAGAAGGACTTTGATGTGGACGGTTTTCTGAACGTGCTGGAACCTTATTATAAGAACGGTGAATACGGGTATCTGCTGAACTCGGACAAGGAACTGGATTTACTGAACAAACGGTTTATTGTATTTGAGTTGGATGTTGTGAAGGATAATCCAATCCCTCTTTCCGGTTGTCACCATCATTATCATGGAGACGTTTATAAATAAAATGAGACGTTTGCAAGGTATCCGCAAGATGATATTAATTGAGGAAGCCTGGAAGGCAATCGCCAAGGAAGGTATGGCAAACTACATCCGTTATCTTTTTAAAACAGTCAGAAAGTTTTACGGAGAGGCGGTTGTAGTGACGCAGAGAAGTGGATGATATTATCTCTTCCCCCGTTGTGAAAGAGACGATTATCAACAACAGCGACTGCAAAAATATTGCTTGACCAGCGGAAGTATCAGAACAAATTCGACCAGATACAGAACCTGCTCGGCCTGACGGACAAGGAACGCAGCCAGATACTTTCTATCAATCTTGCCAATGCAGCGAACCGCCTTTATAAAGAGGTCTGGATTGGGCTTGGCGGTACGCAAAGTGCGGTATATGCGACAGAAGTTTCGGCTGAAGAGTACCTTTGCTACACCACCGAAGGGGGAGAAACTGAACTTATCCGCCTTACGGAAAAGCTGGGCGGAAACATCGAGCTGGCTATCAAACAACTTTGCCGAAAGCAAGCGGCAGGAAAACAAGTAACCATATTAATCCATAGACAACAATGAGTAAGAAAGATTTATTAAGCCAATGCAGGGAAGCACTCGGAGATGCGACCCTGACCAATCTGGATCTGCTGAACCTGATCGGGGAAATGAAGAAGGAACTGGAACACGACCGCATCTGCGGTCACTGAATGAACAAGGAAGGCGGCTCCACGCTGACAATCCGTAAATCCAACCATGTGACGGACGGATTCAAGGGATACAAGGCTACGCTGTTCGCCGGAGAAATGAGTTATACCGAAATCAATATCCCGCTTCGGAAAGGGGACGACCTTTTCCTGCACGGGAACAAGGATGCCGGATGTATCGGGTATTTCAGCGGAAGCGAGGTATTGCTGTTCGGCTGTTACGGACTGTTTGCCCGTGATGACGACAGCCGGTATTTACTTACCAAAGAAAGGAGATAGACGCATGAAAAAGAGAATGATAATTTTATTCATGGCACTACTGTCCCTTTCGGTGACAAGCAAAGCACAATGGGCAGTGATAGACCCCACGAACCTTGCTCAAGGCATTGTAAACTCGGCCAATGAAATTGTACAGACTTCCACAACGGCACAGAACATGTGAAGTAACTTTCAGGAGACTGTAAAGATTTACCAGCAGGGAAAGGCCTACTACGACGCTTTGAAATCCGTACACGATCTCGTAAAAGGGGCACGCAAGGTACAACAGACTATCCTTCTGGTAGGTGACATCAGCGATATTTACGTGACCAATTTCAATACGATGATGGGCGACCCGAACTTCACCGTGGAAGAACTCTCGGCCATTGCTTTCGGGTATAACCGGCTGCTTGAAGAAAGCAGTAACCTGCTGCTGGACTTGTAGGAAGTGACCACGGCTACCGGACTCTCGATGACCGACAAGGAACGGCTGGACATCATCAACCGGATATACGGCGAAGTGCTGGAATACAAGAACTTGACATGGTACTATACTCGCAAGAATATCGGCATATCGTACCTGCGCAGCAAGAAGAAGGGGATTCCCAGCGGGTGCTTGCCCTGTACGGGACACACGATCAGCGTTACTGGTAATCATTCAATCATTAAAAAAAAGATAGACTATGGTATTACTATCAATAGACTGGACGAACCTGCATGAGTTGCTGCGTTCACTTTACGATGAGATGATGCCCCTGTGCGAGGATATGGCAAGCGTGGCAAAAGGCGTGGCCGGTATCGGTGCCTTGTTCTACGTGGCCTACCGGGTATGGCAGTCGCTTGCGAGGGCGGAAGAGATAGATGTGTTCCCCCACTTTTCCGGCCATTCGTGCTGGGGCTTTGCATCATGTTCTTCCCCACTATGGTGCTGGGGACAATCAACGGGATTCTTTCCCCGTGTGCAGTGCCACTTCCTCACTGGTTGAACAGCAGACTTTCGACATGAAGGAAGTATCAGAAGAGAAGGACGAACTGGAACGGGAGGCGATGCTGCGTGACCCGGCAAAGGCCTTCCTTGTTAGACGATGAGGGAATTTGACAAGGAAAAGACGAACTGGGCTGGTCGCTGGGGACATGGATACGATGATAAACATGTACGGGCAGAAGGCGGTGTATGACATGGGGAAAAGGGGGCAATGGTTCCGCGAACTGCTGAAACTGTTCTTCAAAAGCCGCTGCTGATGTTGACACGCTGAGGACTTTCTTCCTGATTGTCCTTTCCATACTGGGGCCAATCTCCTTTGCGCTGGCCGTTGACGGGTTCCAGAGTACGCTCACTACCTGGCTGTCACGCTATATCTGTTATTTTTATGGCTGCCCGTGGGTGACCTGTTCGGGGCTATCCTCTCACGCATACAGGTTCTGATGTTGCAGCAGGACATCAAACAGATGCAGGACCCGACATTCATACCAGACGCGTCGAACAGTGTGTATTGTTTTCATGATTATAGGTATCATCAGTTTACTTCTGCGTTCCCACATTGTCCTCGTGGATTATCCAGGCAGGCGGTGCCGGGAGCTTACGGGCAGAAGGCAACAGTGCCGGAAGATGGCCGGAAACAGTTGCGGCGGCGGTCGGTGGGCAGTCGGCGGATCGGTAGCCGGACGCATCAAGAAAATGTTCTAAACGTATCACTTAAAAACAACAGAAAGAAGACATGGAATTCAAATCATTAAAAAACATCGAGACATCGTTCCGGCAGCTACGGCTGTTCGGAATGGGATATTCCTGGGGCGTGTATGCGCACTGGTAACGGTATTTGCCACCTGAAAGGCATACGATTTGCCGAGCGCAGCGGCAGAAAAATTTATGTGTTGGACAGCGGAAAATCGTGATGCTGGCACTTTCGCAGGACGTGCAGCAGAACCGCCCCGTGGAAGCGGGGAACATATCAGGCGTTTCCACGAGCTGTTCTTCTCCCTGTCACCGGACAAGAGCGCCATTGAAAGCAATGTGCAGCGTGCCCTTTACCTTTCGGATGAAAGCGCCATCGGCTACTACCGGAACTTGCAGGAAAAAGGCTATTTCAACCGGATGATAGGAAACATCTCGCAGACACTGACGGTGGACAGCATAAGGGGAACTTCGACAGTTATCCCTACCAGATGAAGACCTATTGCCGCCGCAGCACATCATCCGTTCGAGCAGCGTTACCGAAAGGTCGCTTGTCACCACCGCCGTCTGAGGAATGTCACCCGGAGTGACAACAACCCGCAGGGCTTTCTGATAGAGAGTTTTACCATCATCGAAAACAGGGACATCGGACAGTATGAAAGATAAGGGGATAAAAAAGGTCTTCCACCCGTTCAGAACGGGGATAGACCGCCATATGGCCGGACTCCGCAGACGCTGGCTGCGGTTGAGCTGCCGGCAGCAAAAGGTTGTCATCCTTTACCTGCTCGGACTCTTCGCCGCCATCGACCTTGCCTGCATCGTGGGCGGTTTCTGCGGAACAGACAAATTTCCGATTGAGGTACGGCATCTCCAAAGGATTGCGTTTCCCCAGACGGACAGTATCCAACCATTAAAAAACAATATATCCAATGACACAATCCGATAAGAAAGAAAAGGAGAAGGAAATGCGGAAAGCGGAGTCCGTACCCGAAAAGGGGAAACAGTTAAGCCGCAAGGCTGCCGACAAGCTGAAATTCTATGGCGTGGCGGCTGTTCTGTCCCTGCTTTGCGCCGGGTTCATCTGGTTTATCTTCAAGCCGGACACAACGGAAACGGTGGAAGGGACGGCTGGCATCAATACAACGATACCCGACGCTATCGCACCGGAAACGATGACCGACAAACAGAAGGCTTACGAACTGGAGCGGATGAAGAAGCGCAGGCAGGAAAAGGTAAGAACCTTGCAGGACATAGCGGGCGATTACCTGATACCGGACACGTCGGACGGGCTGAAGCCGGAAAAGGCGGCACCGGAACAGGACGCTATCCGGGAGTCACGGCAACAGCAACAACAAATATCAAGACAGATAGCCTCGTTCTATCAGGAACCGAAAGACAATCCCAGGGTAAGCGATCTGGAACGGCAGGTGAAGGAGCTTAATGAAAAGCTGGAACGGGAACGGAAGGGACAAGATCCGCTGGAACTGATGGAAAAGTCGTATGAGATGGCGGCACGCTATTTTCCCGGTCAGGCGGGCGGGCAGGTGAAAAGCATACAGTCGGGCGGTCCGTCCGGCAACCCTGCCGCCATAGCCGCCGGACGTGCCACGGAAAGCGTGGTCTCGTCGCTGGCTGCGCCATCGGCTCCCAACACGATACCCCGCAATTACGGTTTTGCCACGGCGGTAGGTGCCGGACAGCCTGCCGGAACCAATACGATACGTGCCTGCGTGGCTGAAGACCAGACGGTGACCACCGGGGCATGACTGAAGTTCCGGCTGCTGGAACCGCTGCAAGTGGGCGGCGTGCCTGTGCCTGCCAATACTCCGCTATATGGCACGGTGCGTATCGAGGGGCAACGGATGGCGGTCACGGTAAACTCCATAGAGAGCGGCGGCAATATCCTGCCGGTGGAACTGGTGGCTTACGATATGGACGGGCAGGAAGGGCTTTTCGTCCCGAACACAGCGGAACGTACCGCCATGAAGGAAGCCGCCGCCAATATCGGGGGGCAGTTTCGGGGACAAGCATCTCATTCGCACGCAGTGCCTCGCAGCAACTGGTCATGGACGTGACAAAGGGGCGTGCTTGGCGGCAGGTCGCAATACCTGGCCGCAAAGATGCGTGAGGTGAAGGTGGTAGTGAAAGCAAATCATCAACTTCTATTAATCTCAAAAAAAACAGTAATCAGATGAAGACAAGAATTATTTTTATCATTAGTAATGCTTTTTGACCGTATTGTCGGTAAAGGCGCAGGAATCCGTGGAAACAAGGATTTTCCCCACCAATCAGATTATCGCACCGCACCTCATCGAGGTGACTTTCTCGAAGACCGTACATATCCTGTTCCCTTCGGAAGTGAAATATGTGGATTTGGGCTCCTACGACATCATTGCCGACAAAGCTACGGGGGCGGAGAATGTGGTACGTATCAAGTCTGCCGTAAAGGGCTTTGAGGGGAGACGAACTTCTCGGTCATTACGGCTGACGGCTGCTTCTATTCCTTTAATGTGGTATATAAGAATGAACCGGCACAACTTTCCATTGAGATGGAAGACTGGCTGCAGACAAACCCGATGGGCGGGGCGGCTGACGACCGCATGTTCGTGAAACTGAAAGAACTCGGCGGCGGGGAGACACCGCTGGTGGTGGTGAACATCATGTACACGCTGTATAAAAAGAACAAAAAGGGACTTCAGGCATATCGGCTGCAAGAAGTACGGCATACAGACACTGCTCAAAGGGATTTATATCAACAATGACCTGCTATACCTGCATACTTCCCTGCGCAACACCTCGGACATATCGTTCGACATTGACCATATCCGTTTCAAAGTGGTGGACAAGAAGGTAGCCAAGCGCACGGCCATGCAGGAGAACTTCATTAGAACCCGTAAGGACATACAACCGCCTGGTAACGGTGGACAGGAAAGGCCACGGTACATCAACATATTCGTGTTGCCCAAGCTCACCCTGCCGGATGACAAACTGCTTGTGGTGGAGGTTTACGAAAAGGGGGTGCCCGTCACCAGTCGTTCCGCATAGAGAACACAGACCTTGTGGCGGCAAAACCAATCAGTGAACTGCATCTGAAATAATAACCTATATATAATATAATGTATATGCAAAGAATACTATTCATACTGACAGTTGCCGTGTTGTCGCTCTTTGCGGGCGAAGCATATGCGCAGCGTGACCTGCCGGGACAGACAGGCATACAGTTCACATCGGGCGGGGTGAATCATTTCCTTTCATGGAAGAGTGGCGGCGAACGCCACTACTTCACCTCGCTGGCCTTTACACATACCAACCGTAACCGTACCTACTGGCTGTATGGTCTGGATTATCAGATAAAGGAGTACACCTACGAAAATAAGGCAATACCCAAAGCGCAGTTCACGGGGGAACTCGGCTATTTTATTCCCGTATTGTCGGATAAGGGTCGGAATGTCTGTTTCCGTATCGGACTTTCCGCTTTGGGCGGTTTCGAGACAGTCAACTGGGGAACTTCCCTGCTTCCTGACGGGGCGGCAGTGACAAACGGGGACAGCTTTATTTATGGCGGAGGACTGACGGCGGCTTTCGATGTCTATCTGACAGACCGGATCATCTTCCTGCTGCAAGTCAAGGAAAGGGCGCTGTTCGGAACGGATGCGGGGAACTTCCATACGCAGATAGGTTTGGGTATCCGCCTTATTATTAACTAATAAAAAGAGAAAGGAGAAACAGAAAAATGAAAAATGTATTATATAAATGTATAGGCGCACTCTTTGCGGTGCTGGCCTTCGGTTCCTGCAACGATGATATAGACATCCGGCAGGATTATGATTTCAGCCTCTCGTCATGGTATCTGCAAAAAGCAGATCGCAACGCGTGAAACGGTGGAGATACGTTTTTATCTTGACCGTGAAGGGGACTATGAAAAGGCGGAGTATGAAATAGGTTACATTCAGATGGAAGGCAAAGGGAGAAGTGTCCGACAGTGAAGGCGTAAAACTTGTGAACCGGGAAGTGAGGCCGCTGGCAGAGGTGCCGGGACTGGATACGGAAAATCCGGTTAGGCAGATATTCACCCCTCTTTTACCGTTCGACAAGCGCCAGACGTTCGGAACTGAAATTCTTTGTCCGGGATAATTTTGGCAGGAAAGAGAAAGACGACGGTGACGTTCGATTTAGAAAGCACTACGGCAAAGGAATAACTGCTACCATTATCTATCAAGAAAGACGGTGGGGGAAACCCATCGTCTTTGTTTTATGAAATTTGCTTAATGAAAACAAATGAATAAGTAATTGTTCCGGATTGCACAAAAATTTGTTTTTATATTTAGCCGGAAGTTAATAGTTCAATCATATACGCATGAAAACAACACTCAGAATATTCCGTATCATCAGCAAGCTGTTGCTGCTGGCTTATGTCACGATAGTGAATTTTGTCTTTATTACGGTGTTTTTACGCATTGCTACTTTCAATCTTGCGCCATATTATGGCCGGCATATATACCGGGGCTGTTTGATGAGGGTGATTCCGTATTTAGTCAATACGTTACCGTATTATCTTTTTGCTGTTATTCATCCTTTATTCCATTTCTCCGCTAAATGTGACGTATGGGTGCTACGCAGAAAAGAAGGATACCGTCCTATGAACAGTTCCGATCGTATGAGGGTGGAACGGTTGCTTTCAGAAATGGGTATGAACCGGAAGCTGAAACTTTATCGTAACAATGACGCTCGGGTAAATGCCGCCGCATTCGGTTTCAATACGATAGGACGACGGGCGGAGTACTCGCCGCAGTTTCGGATGAGGAGCTGAAGGGCATCATCAGCCATGAAGTGGGGCATATCTCCCATTACGACTTCGTCTATCAGGTGCTTTTATTCTCGATGGAGTCGTTCGGTTACCGCTGCCTTTATGGTATATTTTTTATTCCGGCTCTGATATTCGGGGATAATTGGCAGCATGGTGTTTGCATTGGTTCCGGCTTTGGGCTTTGGGTGGGTGAACTCATAGCGAAGTTATGGTGGGCCGTTTACAAACTGCTTCACCGATTATATACGGTATCAGCCGGATAACTGACGAATATCAATAAATATGCCGAGTACCGTTGTGATGCCTATGCAGTGAAATATGGTTGCGGGCGAAGGATTGCTTTCTTTCCTCCGCCGGTTGAAAAGGACGGAAGACGTTTACGGTGAGCGTCCGACTTTCACCGAATATATCATGAGTACGCACCCGTCCACCGAAAAACGGATTGCACGGCTGGAAAAGACTGTTGTAAACTGCCGTAAAGTCTGCCGCCTATATCCTTTGACGGATATTGGTATAAGGAGTACCGGATGCGTATATCTGCTGCATTTCTGTGGAAAAGTCATCGTAATAACAGATGATATGACCGCCGACAAGCGCATTGCCAAAAAACTCTTTTTTCGGAAGTATTTTTTATTGTCCGCCTGCTTTATCAGGTCGTCATACAAGGCACGATACACCTTGTCGGTATCTGCCGGAAAAGCGGTTTCCGGTATGGCTACTGAAAAGGATTATCTCCGGGCATTTGCCCGCTTCACGTAGCATGACTATCGTATCCGCACCTAATAATCCGATATAGGAATGCGGATTGCAGGTGAATGTGCGATAACCTTCATTATAAAGTGAAAGGATAATCCGGTAGAGTTCCATACGGATTTTATCTTCCCTGAATTGGTCGTATTTTGTTGTCTTTTCAATGGTACAGCCGATGACGGCAACATTCTTGTCGTACATTTTTTATGAGTTTTTTATTAATACCTTGTCCGTAATTGCTGTCAAGTGCCGAAAAAAGCACGGAACTTAACAAGTCCGAACACAGGCACGACCAAGCGCCTCGCAGGAGACGAGTTAAGTCCGTGCCATTAGTGTATGACAAGGACTCCGCTCGTTTATTCTCCTGCATTAAAATTGGTCGTTTCGTGTCCGGGAATAAACAGCTAAAAAGCTATTCTAATATGTTATCATTCAAATTCTTTAATCTTATAACTTTCTTTTTTGATTCAACCCTGCAAAAATAGAAAAAAAAGTCGGGCAATCCCTATGCGATTGCCCGACTTTTTTAAGAAGCGATATTCAGGTATGGGGTGTGGCAGGTCATTCCACGGGCTCGCCGCCATAACGAAAGCGGCAGATGTCCTCGTGGATTTCACACATGATATGCAGTTGCATCCGCTTACTGATATGGCGGCTTAGGGAACGCATGAACAGACGGTTCTCTATCAGGCTGCAAAACTTTGTACCTTCCCTGCTCACGATGCAGAGAATTTGATGTTCAAGGAAAAACTCCCTGTCGGTGGAATACTCCACGTTCGGGGACATTCTTATATATTTCATACGCTGGTATTTTTAGGTTTTACGGTGGCGGTGTGGGTGGGGTAGTCCGCCCCTGCCCTCTGTTCTCTTGGGGGCGTGGAAAAGATGTGCCGGATGTTGTCTCCGGCACATGCTTTCTGTTCGGCTTCAGGCGGCTTTTCCGCTTTCGGGTTTCTCCGTTTTCGGGGCGGCGACTTTCTTCTCCGTCTTTTCTGCTGTCTGCTGTTTTTCCGCTTCTTTGGCTGCTTTCTTTTCCGCTTTCTTCATTTCCTTTATCCTTTCTTCCAAACGTTCATGCCGTTTCTGATATTCTTCCTCGTGGGTGGCTTTGGCAAGTCCGTACTGGTCGGGAAAGTGCATGTTTGCGAGAAGTCTCTTAACAGCTTGGATGCGTTGTTGTCTCCGTGACCGTTCTCACAAAGAAAGTGACTGATGAAGTCCCGTTTGATGAGGGTCTTTTGTGCATCCGTCAGTTTGGCTACAATTTTCATCCGCTGTTTCTCGTCCAATGCGAAAGGCTGGTCCTTGATGCCGAAAAGCGGGAAATGTCTCCTTTGAAGTTGGGCAAGCATGGCAAAATAAACCATACCGTCTTCGTACTGCGTGAACGGGCTTTCGGGATAGTCGTTCTCCCGGACAATCTTTTTCGTATCGGCAACGGTCTTTTCGATGGAAAGCTGTTTGAAACGCTTGTCCCTTTCCTGCAATGTCCCGATAGTGACGGGAGCGGTTTCCCTTCCTGTTTATCTCCACGTAGCAGAGTTCGGGTTCTGTCTGCCCTACCTTTACATAGGCCTTTATCCTGCCTTCCTCCTTCATGCGGTCAAGTTCCTCCACCTTTCGGGCATATTCCTCGTTTCTGCGCTCAAATGTCTGCACCGCCTGTTCGTACTCTTTTCGTTTGGGTGAACTGCTCTTTCTTCGGTGCTTCGGGTGCTTTGGGGAATTCCCTTGCCGATACGTTGTAGTCAAGTTCCTTGATTTCATGCCCTTTCCTGTCCAATTTCTGTAGTGCCATATCGTTACGGCTTCCGTAGTAGGGCGTGCGACAACCAACTTCGGATCAGTTTCAAAGTTTCTCCGTCTCTTTTGCCACATGGGCTGCGTTCTTGGCTTCCAGACATTTGCGGTTGGTGCAGTGTCCGCACCCGTTATGCTCGGCAAAAGGTTGTAATTGGCTGCGTTGTTGTACGCATGTCTTGCATTCCATCTTGTCGAACTTGTATTGCCCAAGGTCGGTGGTATAGTATTTTTCAAAAATACCTTTTGAAGAGGTTCAATGTATATCCCGTCAATCTCACCGTTCCCCTCTTTGAGGGGTGCTTCTCGTACACGTCCTTTTTGATATCGGGTTCATAGGTGCTTATCTCCTCGGCTATGCTGACAGTGATTGTTTCATTGTCCAACAGTTCACCGATAGGCGCATAGAGTTCGTTCAGTTTCAATCGGGTATAGATATATTTCTCGCTCCGTCCGAAACGGGCGGTCAGTGAATACATGTCATATCTGCCCTTTTTTCAAGCAACCGCTTGAACGCTTTTGCTTCTTCAGTGGGGCGTACCTGCTCACGCTGCAAGTTCTCGCTTAACGACATGTCTTCCGCTTCATCGTCCGTCACATTGTTATATATGGTTGCCTTTACATGGTCTTTGCTCCTGCAAGCAATGAGGGCACGGTAACGGCGTTCACCGTATATGATTTCATAACTGCCTTCCGTGCGTGGGCGTACCGCAATGGCCTGCAAGATTCCCACTTCCCGAATGCTTTCCGCGAGTTCCTGCAATGATGCGTCTTTGGAACGTCTTGCGGTGGTTGTCTGCGCTTGGGTACGGTGGTAATATCAAGGTCTGTTTCGGCTGTGGCCGTTGCAAGCGGTGTCTTGAACACGGCTTGCTGCGGTGCTTCTTCCGTAACGGTGGGAACGGTTGCCATTTCGGGTACGGCTGTTGCTGCTTCGGGTGTTTCCGTCACTTCGGTAGCCGTGGGCATGTTCTGCGATGTGAGTAACTTCATCGGCTTCGGGATGATTGCCAAAGCGGTTACTTTTACTGCTGCTTTTCTTTCTCTGATTTCTGTACGTTGTTCTTCTGTACTTTTTTTGTTCGTCTTCATAATGGTAAGTTTTTATAATGTTAATAATTAATTGAATAGTTTTCCGTCTGAAGAAGGTATTCCCCAACCGTTGGCGTTGCTTTCTTCCGTGAAGTATTCCAAAGTCTGGGTGCTCTCCATATCATCCCGACAAGCACGGAAAAAGCTGTCGAGACATTCGTCCATAAGGTTGTCAAACGTGACATTCTCGGTGGGGGATTTCAAGAACCGATAAATCGGATCGAGAATATCGTTATCAATACAATAGCCTGTAAGGGGACAACAGGTATCTACAAATATCCTGCTTTCTCTCCCTTTCCTTCCGTTCCAAAAATATTTTCGGGTGTATAAGTCGTTCCAATGGTTGTTCATCAGATAGGCCACCAACCGCCAACCGCTCAGGCTGTCTATGCAGTCTTCCTGCCTGCTGCGGTAGTCATAGCTATAATTACATGCGTCATATCTCCAATTACGGCACACGATACCGAAGCGTTCGCAAAAGGCATCAAGGGTTTGGCGGTTCTCGTGCGTCCAACCGTAAAAGTATCCATTGCATAACCACTGATTATACGCCTTTTTCTTTGGCTTTCTCGGATAACTCGGTTATCCGAGAAAGGGTGTATGTTCTTGTTTCTGTTCTCATGTCGTTACTTTTTATGGGTTCATTGATAGGTAGGGCGGATTGCTCCACCCTGCCGTTCATGCTGTCATACACAGATGCACGTGGCGAGTGCTTCCCTTACTTTCAGCTCCTGCTTCTTGGAATATATCCACCCTGCGCCTTTCGCCCTTATAAGTGAGGTTTGCACGGAACAGACCGTTCAAGTTTTTCAGAACGTCCTTTATCGGCTTGGTGTCACCGAATACGGCTATCGCCTTTTCGCTGTATTCCACGATTTCAAGACTGAGGGTTGAAAGGTCTGCGGTTGCTGTGGATTGTTCTGCCGTATCACTGTCCGTCTGCGGTGCTTTCATGCAAAGGTTGGCTTCATCCCCTGCGGTGTGCGCATACCGTTCTATGAACTTTTCGAGGTCACAGATAGGCTCTTTCTCAATCGTCCAACCGCTGTACTTGTTCCTGCCCAAATACATGCCGTCCCCCATGCTGTAATTTTCACGGTGTTCGTAATCTGCGTTATATTCTGCCAAATAGGCCGTTCCCTCAAAATTGGCGGCATGCTTGCGCATTTCTGAAAAAGAGGTTGCGTGTATGTTTGGAAAAGCCTAAGATGACGGTTCTTACTATACTATAGTCGTAATAGTCCGTATAGCTATCGCACTCGCTTACCCGTAACGTGCCGCTAATGGCCCGCCTTTGCATCTGTCGGGATAAGGGGCAAACGTTCCGCACCGATTTTTGCGATACGCTCGTATTCTTCCCTTGCTTCCTTCACTTTCCGTTCCGCTTCGGCTTTCTTCTCTTTCGCTTTGGTTAGTAAAGCGGCTGTTTCCAACGGATCCAAAAACTTGGGGTTCGCATCATCGTAATAGATGCCTATTCCGAATTTCTCCGATAATGGCCGGATAAGGTCGGAAGTGTGAAACTCGTGTGTTTCCAAATTGACAAGATGATAGGTTATTCCCCACTTGTCACGGGTTACTTCATACACAACATAGCTGTCATAGCTGTAGCCTTCCAATACTACCACTTGATTGACTGAAACGGTTTGAACGTCTCTGTCGTAACTTCTGTTAGCTCCTAATAAATGTACTTTGTTCATAATGAGTTGTTTTAATGATTAATATTTAGTTTCAGAGTATCACGCAAAGAACAAGGATGAAAAGAGCGAGCACGCAAAGGGAAAGGAAAGCGGAAAGGATGCGCCACACGGAACGGACGAGGAAAACCACTACCGCCAAAACTGCCAACATGGGCAACCAACCGCCCCAAAAGGCCGCCACACCACCGACAAAGGCACATACAAAACGTACTGCCACATAGACAACAAAACCGACCGCCAACCATTTCACCAAATTTTTAATGCCGGTTGGAGCGGAGCCGAAGCCTCGTTTCAAATCTTGTTGTATTTCAGTTCTCTTTTTCATAACATTGACTTTTTTTTTATGCCTTGTCGGTGGCTTCACCTTGCTCGTTTCAGGGGGCAGATACGGACGGGGAGAAAATATGCAAGGCTTTTGGTGAAAAATTTTCAACCGCCCGGCTGGACGGATTGAAAAATTTTCGCCAAAACCCGCAGGGCGCGAAGCGGCCTTGCAGATTTTTAGGGGCCCCGTCCGTAGCTTCGCACCCTGAACCACGCAAGGTGGAGCTACTGACGGGATAAATAAAAACGGGAAAATCGTTATATGGGAAAAAGAGAATTGAAATATGGCAGGATTCGTAGTCTGTTTAAACAAGCATAACTATCGTATTTATCACAGCTCAATATAATTTTTGGAAAATACATTTATTGTCAGAGTAAAACATATTAATAATTCTATGTTATAAGTTTAACAGATATGGCTTTGGTAATAAATTGTTAAATAAAGCCATCGCAATACGCTATAGTATTATTTTTTTAGACTAAATAATGTGTGAACATATACTGTATGAATATTAAAAAATAATTCATATAAAGGAGATAAATTCTTTTGTATTTTAGTTACTTTTGCGTAAAAACTTTCAAATATGGAGTTTTGATTGATATGTTAAGCTATGAAAAGTATAGTTGTATTTTGGTGTTTTTGCATCGTTGGCATATGTTATGTTTATGCTATAGACAGTAACCGAGTCGATTCTTTATTGCTGAAATTAGATCAGTCGATAAAGAAACGTCCTATATATATGGAACAAAAAAGAGTTGAGACTGGCAAAACTGAGAAGGCAGTTGTTACAGTTAATATCGGAGGAAGAGCATTTTGCCATTCTTGGTGCATTATTGGATGAATATCGTTCATTCAATACGGATTCAGCATTTTATGTGGCTGAGGAGAGGAACAGATAGCTATGCGTCTTGGAAACCGAGAATATATAGATAATGCCCGTATGAATAAAGCTGATGTCTTGGGAATGACAGGCATGTATAAGGAAGCAATGGATTTGATGCGAAATATTCATGCAGAACGGTTGTCGAAAAACCTCCGTCCCTATTATTATCATATCTATCGCACAATCTATGGACTTATGGCTGACTATGCAGTTACAAAAGTATGAAAGGAAACTTTATACGGAACTTACGGACAAATATCGTGATTCATTGCTACTAGTCAATAAGGATAACCTTTTGATACATACCTTGATTCAGTCCGACCAGTATAATGTACGCAATGAATACGATAAAGCCATTTGCTTACTGACAGATTATTTAGCCCAGCAGAAGGAATATGAACATGATGTTGCAATTTGTGCCTATACTTTATCAGAGTCCTATCGTCTGAAAGGGGATAAAGAAAAAGAAAAAGAATTTCTGATTGTTTCTGCCATAGCAGATATGACAACCGCTGTCCGGGAATACATTTCTTTGCGTAAGCTAGCCATATTGCTTTATCAAGAGGGGGATATCGAGCGTGCCTATTCTTATGTAAAGATATGTATGGAAGATGCCGCAGCTTGTAATGCTCGGTTGCGCAAATTGGAGATTTTGGAGATATTTCCCATCATTAACGATGCTTACCAACAAAAAGACAGAGAAACAGCAGGAACAAATGAAATGGACATTGGCATCTATCAGCATGCTTTCATTTTTTCTATTGCTTGCCATATTTTTTATGTATATAAACAGATGAAGAGGTTGGCTGTCGCTCGCAAAGAAGTGATTGACACCAACAAGCGGTTAAAAGAACTGAATGAAGAACTTCACCTTTCGATGCACAAGCTTAAGGAGGCTAACCACAGTATTGCAGAGAATTCTTATCTGAAAAGAGGAGTATATTGGTCGATATATGGATCAGTGTTCGGTATATTTGGAGAAGATGGACAATTACCGCCGGTCATTAGGTAAGATTGCTGCTACTGGGAATGTGGAAGAACTCTAAAGAACATCAAGTCTTCCAAATTTATAGAGGGGGAATTGAAGGAATTCTATGCGAATTTTGACAATACTTTCCTGCAAATGTTCCCTACTTTTTTTGTGGAGGATTTCAATGCCTTGCTTACCACGATGAGCAAATATCCTTGAAAACCGGTGAACGGATGAATACAGAGTTACGCATCTTTTGCATTGATACGCTTGGGTATTAGTGATAGCGTGAAGATTGCCCAATTCCTGCGCTATTCTGTGACTACCATTTATAATTACCGTACCAAAGTTCGTAATAAGGCCGCTGGTGACCGTAACCTACTAGAACAAAAGAGGTAATGAAAATTGGAAAGTCAAAAAGACTAATAGAAGTTTACGATTCAGAATATTCTTATTTTACACTTATATTTTTACTACTTTTTTTAGTTTTACTACACGTTTTTATATTACTAATATACAGTAGATTATACATTTTCCATTGATATAAATCACTACTTTTTCACTCTTTGATTCATAATTAGTATTTCTTATCTGATATTTTTTGCGTTGTCTCTTTTCCCAAAGAAAGAGATAGTTTGTAATTTATACTTTTTATCAACTTTAAAATCTTATATTATGTATGCAAAAAAGAACAATCTAACTAGAAAACAAAGGGTAATAATTCGAATAGCCAACAAGTATCCAGACCCGCGATATGTCGTTCTGCTTAATAGGCTGTTATATTGTAATCACGACGTTAATCTTTTAATTTAAAAAATCTATGAAAAGTAAAAACTACTATTCTGGCGCCACTATTTTTGTGGATAGGATTCTTTCCAGTTTATGCTGACGAGTCTATGGCAGAAAGTATTATTGTCCAACAGCAAGTAAAAGGTATCCGAATTAGTGGAACCGTACTTGATAAAGAGAAATCTCCACTTAAGGTGTTAATGTGACAGTCAAAAATGAGCCAGGAGGGGCTATAACTGATGTGGATGGTCACTTCTATATTGAGGTACCGAATAAACAGAGTGTATTAAATATAACTTACATAGGTTTCAAGTCTAAAGAAATCGTGGTTGGAAATGAAATCAACTTCAATATTATACTAGAAGAAGATGTAGAAGCTTTTGGATGAGGTTGTGGTAGTAGGTTATGGTAATCAAAAAGAAACTTTCAGTTATTGGTTCGGTACAGACTATAGAACCTACCAAGTTGCAAGTCGGGTCCTCCCGTTCACTCAGTAACAATTTAGCCGGACAGTTAGCGGGTGTGATTGCAGTACAGCCATCTGGCGAACCCGGATATGATAACTCAAATTTCTGGATTCGGAGGCATTGCTTCTTTCAGTGGAAATATTTCTCCATTAGTATTGGTAGATGGTGTAGAACGTAGCTTAAATGATCTTGATCCTGCTGAAATTGAATCTTTTCTGTTTTGAAAGATGCTTCAGCCAGTGCTATGTATGGCGTACGTGGAGCGAATGGAGTCATTATTATCAATACAAAACGTGGAACGATAGCCGCTCCTTCTGTTAATGTACGTGTAGAGCAGTCCATTCAGGCTCCCACCAAACTTCCTGAGTTTATTGGAGCTGCTGAATATATGAGTTTACTTAATTCTCTGAAAGTGATCCCAATAAACGTATGTTTACAAAGGAGCAGATACTTAAAACTTATTATGGCTACGACAAAGATTTATATCCGAATGTCGACTGATAGACGCCATTACCAAAGATTATGCAACTTCCACTCGTGCTAATCTTACAGTAAGTGGTGGAACAGAAATACTCCGTTATTCTCTTACAGCATCTCTTTATCATGAAAAATGGAATTATGGCTTCCGATAAGAGTTTGCCTTATGATACCCAAAGCAAGTTGAACCGTTACAACATACGGGCAAATGTAGAATCTAGACTTGACAAAAACTACCCTAGTTCGTTTTAATGTAGGTGGTTACTTACAGAATCTACATAAAAAGTCGCAGTGGTACGGATGAAGTTTTCAGTGCTGCTTTTGAAACGCCTCCTTTTGTACAACCCCTGTTTTATTCAGATGGGACTATTCTATTGCCAGTAGCAACCGTCCTAATCCTTGGGCTATCAGTACACAGAACGGTTACTACCGTAGCGGACGAAGCAAACTAGAATCTTTGTTTGCTGTTGAGCAGAACCTTAAAATGATAACTCCGACTAAAAAGCTAAGCTCACTTTTGCATTTGATACATATAATGAGAACTTTACACGTGGTAAGGAGCCGGACTATTATAGCGTAGCAAAATCACGCATGATGAAGGTGAACTAGTACATAGCATCTTGAAATACGGAAGTGAGTTTCTTGACCATTCCAGTAATGCAAATTACGGTAACCAGAGCGTTTATTTGGAAGCGGCACTCAGTTATAATCAGACGTTTAATAACAGACATATGGTAGATGCACTTCTTTGTATAATCAACGCAGCTATGATTGGGGCGATATACAGCCGAACCGACAAGGTATTGCAGGACGTTTTTCATATACATTTGACCGCCGCTATATTTCTGAATTCAACTTTGATATAATGGTTCGGAAAACTTTGCGAAAGGCAAGCGTTTTGGTTTTTTCCCTTCCATCGCCTTGGGGTGGCTCTTTTGTTAGTGAGGAGCAATTCATGGAACCTATACGCAATGTGATAAGTAAACTGAAACTCCGTGCCTGTGGGAACGGTAGGAAATGACAATATCGGTGGACGCCGTTTCGCCTATATCACAACCATCAATTCAAAAGCTAATGGTTACAATTGGGGATATACAGGAGATACTTATCGCATTTGGTGTGCAGGAAGGAGAAGTCGGTGTAGGAAACCTGACCTGGGAGAAAGCGCTAAAACGAATATAGGTATAGAAATAGGTCTTTGAATGAACTCTCGATTTTCAACTCGATTCATTTAAAGAACGCAGGACCAGCATTTTCATGCAACGTGCCATTCCCTACCCAAACCGGGTTTATCAACAACCATATGCCAACTATGGCAAGGTGGACAACAAAGGTATCGATCTGTCACTGAATTACAAAGCGAATCAATAAGGATTGTAATATCAGCGTAAGAGGGAACTTTTTACTTATGCTAAGAATACAATCATCGAACGAGA
>VOFK01000813.1_pt1 | contig 36514 bp, 46 predicted proteins | sample 5384121 | NCBI WGS metagenome assembly VOFK01 (sample SAMN12384730, study PRJNA508395) | human gut metagenome | isolation source: healthy gut J | host: Homo sapiens | reverse complement strand
CTTGATCTTAAACGTGCGCTAAGTACCGAAGCTATATCATGTCATTTATGACCATTACTCGTCAATATAGCATCCAAGAATTCAATAAGAGACAATAAGTTCTGACAGGCCATAAACAAATGTAAGACAGCAATCATAAAATTCAAGAGTTTTTGGCGTCACGTCATAACTGTCAACAGTCTCTTTAAAGTTTCTTTTCCGCTTTTTCATAAATAGTTTTGAAGAGAGCACCTTTGGTATCTTCTATTAATTTTTTTTTTCAACTCATACGACTGTATGGAGGCTTATTATGAAAAAAAAAGATTTATTTGTTAGCTGGTACATTATTTGTTCTTTCTCTTTGTTCATGCTCCATTCAAACTTTTTCACTGACGGCAATCATCAGAATCATCTTCTGCAACTACGAGCAGTTCTTCCAGTGAGGGTAATTCTTCTGAAGTTCCATCAACTCCAGAAATTTCCAACCGTTCGGACATTTCTATCAGCGACTCTACAGCGGATTCTCCCGAGTGCAACTCCTGATGTAATTTCATCGTCTACATCTTCGTCTGACTCAAACGAATCTCCCTTCCGACACGCAGGTTTCCCCCGACACTTATACTCTTACACGCTATGATTCTATTTTATGACGTTCCTTATGCAAAATTAGATTATAAAAGTTATGTTGAGGAAGATGGAGATAGTGGTCATTACACTTTAACAAAAAGATGGAATTCCTTGGGTGGGTACCCCTGGCACAGATCAATTTGGAGATATTTGCTTTAGCGATGGGCGCAATCTTTATATCCAATGCTTCTTGTCGTATAACGATACCTTGTCTACCGATTTCCGATGGTTCTGTGTAAACTTTAATCACTTTGATGATGAAAGATTCTCATTTTTTGCCTGACGAGACAATGAACAAGCTTTTTACTGGAGCCGATGGCGAGACACTCTACACCGATTATGGTTATCAATACAAATTAAGTACTATGCCTTGGTGTCAAGATGGCACTTGCAAGAGATAGAAAATGTGCATATAATATGCCCTACTATTCTTTTATACACTAAATATCGTTCAAAGCGCCGATTTAATGACGCTTCTCTAAATATTTCTACGCAAAAAACTCCCCGCTTGTTAGGTGTTCCACCTACAAGCGGGGAGTTTTCACCTATTTGTATTTAGGCTTTAGTTAGGAATACGGATACGATCTACGCCCAGCGTCACATGGCTAGTCTGCATAGCTTCAAGAATAGTGACCCGACGGCCCTCCGTAGAACCAGAATTGCTATTGTACGGATCAAGGACCTTAATGCCTGCAGTTGCCCAAGTGCCGCCACTTTCACCAGTCAGTTCATATGCAACGAACCAGTGCTGACGACTACCAGAGCCAACTGCATGACAGGCAACCGGAATATGATTCTTGACATAGGAGCGAATCTTCTCAATCGTTTGTGCCTCATTCAGGCTTGCCAGAGAAATGGCATCGCTGCAAGAGAAGTTATCCGGACCAGTCCAGTAGTAGCCATTGGCCTCATCATAGTAGTTCGCAAAAATCAGAAATGGTGTAACTCTTATTTTTTTCTTCCACGATGCCAAGTCCACACCACAGCAAACCGCACAGCCATAATTGATAATCCAAGAACTATTTCCGGAATAATTCTGGTTTGCATTTACGGGCATCGTAATGGTGGTGGTACTGCCACCCGTACTGCCGCCACCGCTGGACTGGGACGCGCAAAGCTGCCAAATCTGATTGTCTGCATTGGACGCATTTTCCCATGTCAGAGCAGCACCACCGCTCGAATTGGATGCCGGAGTCAGGTACAGGTTGTGGTTGATCATCTTGATGCGGTACAGATTATTAGCTGCGTCAACGGTCAAAAGGTCAATCAAAGCATCGTTAAAGTTGCCAGAGACCGGATAGAAGTCACAAACACTCCCTGCTTTGGTTCAGTAAATGTTCAGACCATATGGGGAAAAGAGTTCGGCAAAAAGATTTGCAGGAACAGAGAAAGCGGATTGGCTGCATGATTGAAACACCTGCACTCTTTCCGGCCATGACAGCTTATCAAAATATGGAGATACAACGCATCCAACGCGGCATTCCCGATAAAGCAGTGATTGAAAAGACTTTGAATATGGTTGGCTTAAAGGACACTGGCAAAAAGAGTGTTCGTAATTTTTCTTTGGGTATGAGGCAACGGCTGGGAATTGCAATCGCTCTCTTGAACACGCCAGAATTTTTAATTCTCGACGAACCGATCAACGGACTTGACCCTGCCGGGATTGTCGAAGTCAGGAATTTGCTGAAATCCTTGAACAAAGAATATGGCATGACAATTTTGGTGTCCAGCCATATTTTAGAGGAACTATACCAAACCGCAACAGAATTTATTTTAATTGACAAAGGGAAAATCATTGAAGAAATCTCCGATCAGGAATTGAATGAACGCTGTAAACGGCATATTGCAATCAAGGCTACCGACCCGCAAAAGGCGCTGCTTGTATTGGAAGAAAAACTTCATACAGAAAATTTCAAGTTGCTGCCCGATGGGACAATTCGCCTGTACGATTATCTTGATGATTTGGAAAAAGTAGCGGCTGTTGTCGGATGAGCATATCCTCGTTACAGGGCTTTCTGTATCCGGCGATACACTGGAAGATTACTTTTTAAGCAAGATAGGAGGTTCAGAAAATGTTAAATCTCCTAAATGCTGAGTTTTATAAATTGTTTCATAGCCGGTACTTTTGGGGGATTGTGGCGTTTAATCTTTTTTTGAGCAGTGTGCTGTTGTTAGACAGTATTGGAGAAACATCCAGTTTATTCTTTGCATCGTTATATAATGTGCCTATTCTCTATTTTCTGGCAATCGTCTTTTCCGCGTTGTTTGTTGGAAATGACTTTGGACAAAGAACACTGCAATCCTATATCAATGCAGGCCATAACCGAGGACAGATATTACTTGCAAAACTGGCAGCCTATCAAATAGCCTGTATGACGATTTTAGCTTTACCATTACTGGTACATGGATTGATTGGCGGGCTTTGCTTCAAAGAAAATTTCGTGAGTATTAGCGGCAATCTCTATACCGTTTTGCTTGTGGTTGTTTCTTTATTTGCAATGTGCCTGTTGCCGTTTTTCTTTGCTTTTCTGTTTCGTGATATAGGAAAAACTTTAGCTGTCCCGATGGTTCTTTTTTTCTTGATGATTTTTTTGATGAATGGAGATCAGGCACTCTCTATTTCAAGAATGTTGCCAATGGGACAGCTCCGACTGATTGCACTACAACAATTTACCCCGTCTATGGTGCAGTTTGTTCTCACAGATTTTTTGTGGATATTCATTTTATATTTTGGCGCTTATTTGGGATTTAGGCGTTCTGATTTGAAGTGACAGGGAGGTGTCGAAATGAGTAATCTATTAAAAATGGAAAGATACCAATTATCACATAATTTCTTGTATTGGTGTGGCGTGGTCGGCATCTTTCTAATTGGCTTTTTTACCGCAGAAACTTATGTCCCGGAAGTTATGGGGCCAACCGGCGGGGCTGCTACTTCCCTCGCAGATATTTTCAATGGGATGGTCTATGATTCTACCTTTCTGCTCATTCTGATGTCCAGTATTTTAGCTTTGATTTTAGGACAGGAATTTTCCTGCCGGACAGTCGATCTTGAAATAACTGCGGGCCATTCCAGAAAAGCAATCTTCTTTTCAAAGGTAATTACATATTTGATTGCATTTAACGTCATGGCTCTTGTTTATCCCATTGCCGGGTGTATAAGAGAAGTTTCCAGATTTGGATTTTTTGACGGAGGGAGCTTTATTTATCAAGCTGTGAAGGCAGTTTTATATTCCTTGCTTTTGAACAGCGCCACCTTTTTTATTGCAATCTGGATTTGCTTTTCACTGCGTAATTCTGCAAAAGCGATTGCTGTTACAGCCGTTACGACGTTTGTACTTAGTCTTTATCTGGGTTTTGGAATGATGTTGAAATTTCCAGTAGCTTTTTTGCCAACTTATCAAATAAGGGAGGCAGTTACCAGCACAGCAATCTTCCAACCATTCCCGATTTTGATTGGAATTGTTTGGGTCGTTGCGCTGTTGATTTTATCATGGTGCAGCTTTCGGAAATGTGAATTAAAGTAGATTTCAATTAGAAAACGGAAAGAGGGAGGTGTCTAAAATAGAGCTACTGCTATTGATTGTATTTTTGCTGTTGCTTATCTTGCTATTCAAATATCTACAAACAAAACGGCAAATCCGCAATCTATCAAAACAGATAGCTGAATTGGTAAATGGCAAATCTGAGAAAATGCTGGACATCTCTTTAATTGACAAAGATTTGGAACAACTGGCAGGAATACTAAACCAGTATAACGATAATCAAAGGCAGTTGATTGCCAGTACGCTACGCCACGAGAACTATCTGAAAGAGTCGATTGCAAATATTTCACATGACCTGCGGACACCATTGACCGTTATACTCGGACATTTACAGCTATTAAGAAAAGAACCTCTGACAGACAGGCAAGCACAGCGAATAGAAACCATTTTTCACAAAGCAGAAAGAATGAAAGAATTGGTACAGACTTTTTATGACCTGTCTATTTTGGATGCCGAGCAGATAACACCCCGGCGAGAAGATTTTAACCTGTCTAATTTGCTGATAAATCTTATTACAGAGAATGCTCCTGCATTGGAAGCAAAAAATATATCCCCTGAAATTGATTTGCCACCCCATTCTGTCTATCTCAATTCTGATTACAGCATGGTGGAAAGGATTTTACAAAATCTTTTGACAAATGCGATACGTTATTCATCCGGCGACATAAAAATGAGCTTAAAGCAGGCAAGGGAAAATAGGGCTATTTTCACGATTGAAAATCCGATTGATAGCAAAACTGAAATAAATCCCGCCCGCCTCTTTGAACGATTTTATACAGGGGATGCATCCAGACACAACAGTGGTACAGGAGTAGGACTTGCGGTTGTAAAGTTACTGACGGATAAACTGGGCGGAAATGTTTCTGCTGAAATTAAATCCAATGTATTGACTGTGACACTCGAAATACAATAATTTTTCATTCATCTGCCGGACGACGGCAAAAGAAAAAAAGCCGTCGTTCGACAGACACTACCCATGCTTATTTATCGCTGCGGCGGCTTTGAATAAATCAAGGCCGCCGTTCTTTATGCCCTCAACAAAGGAGTGATGCCCATACGCTGACATGGCGGCTTTAGGAGGGAGCCGCCATGAAGCACACTGACCGCCGACAAATTCAGACGATATTTGCACTATCGACAAAAAAGCCCGGCCACCGAACCGGCCTCGTCTGGCAGGCAGCGCGAAAATTGTCAAAATATAACTGAATACCGTATTTTTTGCGCTCGAATGGCTTTTTGCTGTCCGGGCGCTTTTTCATACCTATGGGGCTGGAACATCGGGCCATCATGGCCCGAACCCTGGCCCCAGTGCCGTTCTCCGCCGTCCCATTCAGATTTACCAAAAAAATCTGAATGGAGGAAAGGCAGATGGAAGTTACCATCAATTATAACGGACAAGCTGCGGCCGTGGAGGTTACGCTGGAAGTCTATGAATTTCTTGACCGGGCCGATCACAAAACGGAGAACCTGTTTCATGAACAGCGGCGGCATTGGGATGGCCGGGAGTTTGACGAGTACATCATTACCACCGAGGGTATAGGAGCCTACGGCGAAACGCCGGAAGAATACCTTTGCCGCATGGAAACGCTGCATGAGCTGAGGGCTGTTCTGGACACCTGTACCGAGGCCCAGCGCCGCCGGTTCCTGCTCTATGCGCTTGACGGGCTGAGCCTTGCAGAGATCGGTGTGCTGTGCGGCTGCTCCAAAGTGGCTGTTTATCAAAGTGTGGAGGCGGTCAGAAAAAAATTTATAAAATTCTTTGAAAACAGGCTTAACGAATGACCTGTTTTCTGGCTACCAAGTGAAAGGGATCATTTCCCTTATCTCAGCGAGGGGCGGACAGCGGACGAGCTGTCCGCCTCTCCGATTTTCAGGAGGTAAGCCTATGAAAACAATCAATCTGCGGTGGATGTATCCCCACTACCGGCATGACGAGTTTGTGGATGTTACGGACGAGGTATGGGCAGCGATGTATCAGGCCAAGCGGGAGATGGAGAACTATGAGCGTCGGAAAGTCTACCACCGCGCCTACTACTCTCTGGACGCATACAGCTGGCTGGAAAATTACGCACTGGAACACAGCAGATCACCGGAAGATATTTTGCTGGAACGAGAAGAAATGACCACGCGACTGCGCCTGATTGCAGCTCTGCCGGTGGCTCTGGCTCATGCCACTCCGGCACAGTCCCGCCGTGTTCACGCCTACTACATTGCTGGTATCAAGCAGCCGGAAATCTCTCGGATAGAGGGCGTCCACAGCAGCAAGGTTAGCGTTGCCATCCGTCGAGGTCTGCGGAATATGCGCCGCTGCTATGATGGCTTTTTCCAAACAGAGTGAGGGCATGCCTATGCAGACCATCAATCTCAAACAATATTATCCATTTTGCAAAGAGGACATTTTTGTGGAGGTGTCCGATGAGATCGTCGAAGCGTTTCTTCTGGACAAGAGAGCCGAGGCCGCCAGAGATCGCAAGATGTTCCGGTATAAGGCGTTTTATTCCCTCGATTGTAACGATGGAATCGAAAATGCCGCCATCGGCTGGGCGCAGCCAGCGCCGGAGGACTACCTGATAGAAAAAGAAGAATTAGCCGAATACGAAGAACTGATACGGCGATTGTATGAAGCAATTTCTTCCCTGCCGCCTATGCAGGCTCGCCGTGTCCACGCCCGCTATATGCTGGGTATGAAAGTGAAAGATATTGCCGCAATGGAGGGTATCACGCCATCACAGGCGGGAAAATCCATCCATGCCGCACTGCGGAGGCTGCGCCGGTACTTTGCTCGACAGAAATGGACGGTCAATCTATGAGTATTTCCAAAGAAAAGAGGTGCCTGACATGAACGAAAAAATTACAGCCCACTCCTCAAAAAGAAGAACGGGAGAAAGTCCTGAAGGAGATTCGGCAGCTTGAAAACCGAAAGAAGATTTTGGAGAACAAGCAGCGGAACGAAGAACGCAGGGTTCGCACCCGCCGCCTGATTGAGCGTGGGGCCGTTTTGGAGGGCATTTTCCCTCTGGCCCCCGACCTTCCCGGCGTAGAGGTCAAAGCGTTCCTGATTGCCCTGTCCCATCTTCCGGGGGCGGCAGAACTGGCCGCAAAACTGCCGAAATCCGGGGACAAGCCGTAAGTCCCTTGTTTACAAGGGCGCACTTATACACCGTTGCCGGTGTCGTGCGCCCTGCCGGGGGCTGTTGCGCTCTCCGAGCGCGATGGGGCGCTACACTCCCCAAACCCCTTGTGCGCTCTGCGCAGCCAAACACCCGCTTTGCGTTTGTCCGGCTCCACAGAGCCTGTCATCCCTCACTGAAAGGAGGTGTTCCCCATAGATTTCTGTCATATCCCCGTCAGTATTATCAAACGCAGCGCGGGCCGTTCTGCCGTTGCCGCAGCTGCTTACCGCAGCGGAACCAAGCTGATAAATGAATGGGACGGCATGACCCACGACTACACCCGGAAAGGCGGCATTGTCCATGCGGAAATCATGCTGCCCGCCCACGCCCCGCCGGAATTTGCAGACCGTTCTATCCTCTGGAACAGCGTGGAGCAAATCGAGAAAGCAAGGGACAGCCAGCTTGCCCGCGAGATTGAAGCAGCCCTGCCCCGTGAACTGTCCGGCGAACAGCAGCTTGCCCTTGTGCGTGCCTATGTGAAGGACAACTTTGTAGACAAAGGAATGTGCGCCGACTTTGCTATCCATGACAAGGGAACCGGCAACCCTCATGTCCATATCATGCTGACGCTCCGGCCTTTGAAAGAAAATGGACAGTGGGGCGCAAAGTGCCGCAAGGCATACGATCTGGACGAAAACGGCCAGCGCATCCCGGACGGGAGAGGCGGCTGGAAAAACCACCGGGAGGACACCACCGACTGGAACGACAAAGGGAATGTGGAGATTTGGCGGGCGGCATGGGCGGCTTATACCAACCGGGCATTGGAGGCCGCCGGTCAGCCTGCCCTGGTAGACCACCGCAGCTACAAGCGCCGGGGCATTGATAAAATTCCCTCTGTCCACCTGGGGCCAGCGGCCAGCCAGATGGAGAAGCGCGGCATCCGCACCGACAAGGGCGAAGTAAACCGGCAGATCGCCGCCGACAACAAGCTGCTGAAAGAAATCAAAGCCCGCATTACCCGTCTTTATCTCTGGTCGAAAGACGAAGCGGAAAAACCACAAACGCAGCAAAGCAGCTTGACCGCCTTGTGGGAAGCCCAGCAGCAGTTGAACGCTCCCCGCACCCGCACCGGCAAAATCCGGGCTTTGCAGGAAAGCGCTGCACTATTCAGCTTTTTACAGGCAAACGGCATCCAGTCTATGCAGCAGCTTCATGAAAAAATCGCTGATATAAACAGCCGTTACTATGACCTGCGGGGAAAGATCGTCAAGGCCGAGCGCCGGATCGCCACTCTTACCGAGCATGGGGAGATGTGGGAAAAGTACAACCAGTACAAGTCCATCCACAAACAGCTTGCCAAAGTAAAACCGGAAAAGCGGGAACAGTTTGAACAGCGCCACAGCCGGGAACTGATCCTCTATGACGCAGCAGGCCGGTATCTGAAAGAACTGAAAGACAACGGCGAGGCAATCACCCCGAAGGCATGGCAGCTGGAAATTGACCAGCTGGCCGCTGGAAAGCAGACGGACACGCTTGCCATGAAATCCATGCGGGAGGATTTGAAAGCAGTGGAACGGCTCCGCAAAACCGCCGAGCAGCTGTCCAGACAGGAACGGGACAAGTCTCACGACCGGGAGCCGGAGCGGTAAGGGCTACCGCGTTTCACGACATACGCGTTTTGCACAAAAACCGCCGTACAGGTTTCCCCCATACGGCGGCAGACTGTTTATTTGCCGAACAAGTCGCTGTGTGTGCCGGTGCGGGCCAGCGTCAGCACCAGAACATCATCTTCTATGCGGTAGACAAGCAGCCAGTCCGGGAGAATGTGACATTCCCGATGGCCTGCCCAATCGCCGGACAGGTCATGGTCACGGTTCTTATCTGGCAGCGGTTCGCCCATCGCCAGCAACGCTACGACCTGCTCCAGCAGTTCGATCTTCAAGCCACGCTTGATGGCTCGTTTGTAGTCTTTTTTGAAACTGGTCGTGTACTTGACGGTATATTTGGTTTCTTTCATCTTTTCAGGTCAGCAAATAACTCGTCAAGGTCATTGTAGCCCTTTACAGACGGGTCTTTTGCAATCCTTTCCGCTTCCAGCATGGCAGCAACCGTTTCTTTGTTCGGCTGTTCCAGCCTTACTTCAAAGGGAATACCGCCTTCACGAAGCGACTGGCGCACGAAGATGTTAAACGCCGTAGTCAGGTTCATGCCAAGTTCAGTAAACAGTGCGTCCGCCTGCGCTTTCAAATCTGCGTCCATGCGGATACTGATGTTTGTGGTATTTCCAGCCATACGATCAACCCCTTTCTGCTGGCAATTATAGTATATGCCATTTGCACGAAGAAAACAATACTTTGCACGAATATTTAACAGTAAATTCATTGAAGGAGGTCACTGTATGAAGCAAATTATTTTGCCCGTCACTATCCACCTGAATATCCGCCTGCCCCTTGCCCTCTTGCAGCCGGAATCGGCAGACGCGCCCACTGGCCCGGAGCCGGAGGCCCATGCCTGCCAGGGCTGCGGCAACTGCAGTGCCAGCATGAAAAAAAGCAAGCCTGAACCCGTCCCCGTCATGGACTACCGCCAGTACCGCAGAGCGCGGCGGCTGGTACATGAGTGCTGCAACTATGACGGCGGCCACTGTATCGCGCTGGATGATGGGGAGGAATGTGTCTGCGTCCAGTCCATTTCCTACTCCCTGTTGTGCCGGTGGTTCCGGGCGGCGGTGCTGCCGCTGGACAGAGAACTGGAAACGGCCCTGTTCCACCGCCTGGACGCCAAGCGGTGCGCCGTCTGCGGGGCGCTGTTCACCCCCGGCTCCAACCGGGCCAAATACTGCCCGGAATGTGCCGCACGCATGAAGCGGATCAACGCCGCAAAGCGCAAGCGGAAACAACGGGGGAAATGTCACGCTTTAGGGGCTGAAAAACCCTTGTAAATCAAGGCTTTTTTCGAGGGTGTCAACGGTAAGCTGATAGATTTATCCTCTGACCCCTAAAATAGCCTTAAAATGCGTACAGAATCCCAAAACGAACCCCAAGGAGGAACCCTATGTCAGACAATCGAAAATATTATTACCTGAAACTCAAAGAAAACTATTTTGATGATGATTCCATCGTGCTGCTGGAAAGTATGCAGGACGGTGTGCTGTATTCCAACATTCTGCTCAAGCTGTACCTGAAATCGCTGAAACATGGCGGGCGGCTCCAGCTTGACGAGGACATCCCTTACACGGCGCAGATGATCGCCACCATTACCCGCCAGCAGATCGGTACTGTGGAGAGAGCCTTGCAGATCTTTTTGAAGCTGGGTCTTGTGGAAGTGCTGGACAGCGGCACATTCTACATGAGCAACATCGAACTTTTAATCGGCCAGTCCTCTACCGAGGCCGAGCGAAAGCGGGCTGCAAGGCTCCAAAATAAGGCTATTTCTGCGCTCCGTACAAGTGGCGGACATTTGTCCGACATTCGTCCACCAGAGATAGAGATAGAGTTAGAGAAAGAGATAAAGATAAAGAGAGAGATAGAGAAGGTACGCCCTGAAACGGGGCACCCTTCCCACACTTATGGCCATTACCAAAATGTTTTCCTGACGGATGGAGAACTGGCAGACTTGCAGGCCAACTTTCCTGCTGTATGGGAACAGTACATCGAAAAACTGTCCGAGTACATGGCTTCTACCGGCAAGCGTTATCAGAGCCATGCAGCGACCATCCGGCGCTGGGCCGGTGAGGACGCTAAAAAAACTGTCACACCCTCACGCAACCGGGATTACAGCGTAAAGGAGGATGAAACTGTATGATTGAGATTACCGCAGAAATCCGGGCGCTGATTGACAAGGCAGCTGCCGGTGTGGAATTGGCCGGGGACGAGTATATAGACCCGTCAGACGGTCTCATTCACTGTAAGAAATGCGGCGGCCAGAGGCAGACCGTTGTGCCATGCTTTGGGAAATCCGGCTACTTTATGCCGCGCTGCATCTGCCAGTGCCAGCAGGAGGCTGAGGAGCAGCGCAAGGCTACTGAAGAACGGCAGCGCCGCATGGAGCGTATCAAACGCCGAAAGGCACAGGGCTTGCAAGACCGTTATCTGTACGACTACACATTTTCCAATGATAACGGGCAAAACCCATTGATGGACAAGGCTCACGCCTATGTGGAGAACTGGAAAGAGGCATATAAGAGCAATATCGGGCTTTTGCTGTTTGGAGATGTGGGAACCGGCAAGTCTTTTTTCGCCGGATGTATTGCCAACGCTTTGCTTGACCAGGATGTGCCGGTGCTGATGACGAACTTTCCCACCATTCTGAACCGCCTGACCGGGATGTTCTCTGAGGACAGGTCGGAGTTTATTGCCAGCTTTGACGAGTATGACCTGCTTATCATTGACGATCTGGGAGTAGAGCGCAGTACCGAATATGCTATGGAGCAGATGTTTTTCGTCATCGACAGCCGCTACCGCAGCCGCAGGCCCATGATTATCACAACAAACTTGAAACTGTCCGAGCTGAAAAACCCGCCTGATCTGGCCCACGCCCGTATCTATGACCGTATTCTGGAACGGTGTGCGCCGATTCTTTTTGACGGGAAGAATTTCCGGGAAGAAAATGCCGGTGCTACCCGACAGACAGCAAAGACATTGTAAACAGTAAGCACGACTGATTTTTTACCGGGCGGCACAGACCCGTTCGGAGAAAGGAGCGCCATGAACAAAGAACCCCGTACTATGCAGGCGGCAGACGCCGTTACTGCGTCCAGAGCGCCGGAAAACACGCCGGCGATGGTAAAGAAAATCGGCAAGACAACCTACAAAGTTCATGTCCATTTCAGCAATACCAGCACAGAAACCATGAGCGATAAAATCAAGCGTATGCTCAAAAATGAAATTCAGCAGATGTGATAGACTGATAAACGAAGCCGCCTTGTGCTAAACTGATGATGGTACGCACCAAAATTTTTGTCAAGGAGGACACGAAAATGCTTTACACAGCCTGCAAATAAAAAGTCAAGGCTAAAATGAAAGAACTTTGAAAATTTTATACAGGTTGAAAATTAGACATCAAAACAAGACCACCACACCAGTGCTGGTCTGAAAGGTATAGTAGATAATTAAGATTCTGGAAGAGATGCAAGATATTCTTTCACTCGTCCATAGTAGATGCGTAGAAACTTGTTAGCACCGGCAGTCATATAGACATAATACGGTTTCTTTTGAGCCCGTTTTTTGTCTAAGAACTGATACACAGGATCATCTTGTGGATGTGTTTTTTTGATTAAGACATCCATTACCTGAAATAGTGTTTTCCTGAGGTCAGAAGAACCTCGTTTTGAAGTTGGAACACTTTTCTGTTCATAAGAGCCGGATTCGTTAACACCAGGGTCTACACCGGCAAAAGCAGTAATGGCACCCTTGTGAGTGAAACGGGAAACATCACCAATCTCAGCCATCAGTTGAGGACCGAGTGACGTTCCAACCCCTTTCATTGCCATAACAACGGGATACTCCGGAAGCTTGGATGCAGTTTCGTTCATGAGAGTGCGTAGCGACTCAACAGTAATAGAAGCACTGTTAAGTTGGTCAACTGCCTGCTTGATAATAAGCTTTGTAATGTCATCCTTAGGAAGTACAGGAACAAGCTCCTTTGCTTTTCCATAGATTTCTTCAGCTTTTGACTTGCTGAAGTTGTACTTCTTGCGTTTGCACCAGTTTTCATAGTGATCAATAAAAGCGTTTATGGACATTTTACGGACACAGTCTACATGCCAGTATGTAGATGCAAAATCGACCCATTTCTGGCTGCCGTCACTACGTGCAGGACTGTCAAAATAAGTATTAACACCAGGATAGGTTTGGTCAAGGATGCCGATAAGGTTATTCTTCATAGCCGTCTTGTGCTTCATGTAAAAGCCAAACCTGACGGTTCATGGTTTTGAGTTGATTGCGTAATTCATCCATAACGCTATACTGTTTCAGATTTTGCCACTTGTCAAGTGCATATCGGGCAATTTTAACAGAGTCAGCTTTATCTGTTTTGACTTTACGAAGGGAATCGTTATCAAAATCCTTGATAAGCTTTGGGTTAATGGCACTAACGAAAAGATTTGCTTCGGAAAGTTGATGGGCAAGGACTTCGTAATAGCGTCCGGTATGCTCCATTACAATTCGGGACTCACCTTCGATAGACTTGATAAGTTTTACAAGCGAATTGATGTCACTGGATGTGTGTTTAATTTCAAAGGGTGTGGAAACAATTTCGCCAAAAGGCCGCATAATAGCAACCATACTTTTTTACCTTTTGAAACATCGATACCTACTGCGTTCATAAATTTGTCACTCCTTAAGATTATTGCAATGGATAAGTACCAGTTTTACTCATTGCCTATTCAATCTACTGTGGTGTGACACGAATGCACCTGAGGTGATTCAACCTGCATAAAACGAACGCTGCGAATGAGGAGCTGGTTATCAGTCTGTGTTACGGACGCGAAGTCCAAGAAAGGAGAAGATATCCAATTGCTACCTACATTCTAACAGCTTAAGCAACAAGATGGATAATTCCTTACTGGCTGTAAGGGATATTAACCATAAATATATTGTAGTAGAAAGGAGTTTAATGAACACGGCAGACAAAAGGAATTCTGAAACGTCCTCTCCTATCAGGACATACAAGGTAGAAGATCTTGCGACCATGCTAAATATTGGTCGTTCTTCCGCATACAATCTTGTGAAAGAGGGACATTTCAAAACGGTACGAATCGGTAATGCTATACGAATTTCCAAAAAATCTTTTTTGATGAATGGTTAGATTCTCAGTCTTTCTAACCTGAAAGGAACATTAGTATGGCTACGATTATTAAACGTAAAAAGCATATTCTGTTGTTTATAACTACGTTGATGAAAACGGCGAAACCAAGCAAAAATGGGAAACCTTGCATACCCACAAAGAAGCACTGAGGCGAAAAGCCGAAGTGGAAAATACCCAAAACGAGGGAACATTTTTACCACCAAACAAGCAAACTGTTCGGGAATTTCTGCACGACTTTGTTGCCACCTATGGCGAAAGAAAGTGGAGCATTTCGATGTATGATGGGCAGCTTTCCTTGATTTCCAATTACATCAACCCCATTATCGGTGATTTGGAAGTACAGTCTATCACACCTCGTGTGGTGGATAAGTATATTCAAACACTTCAAAAAACACCCAGTGCCGCCCGAAAGAATCGTAAGACACACGCAGAATATGTTACGAATTCGACGATTGAAAGAATCTTCAAACTTCTTCGCTGCGCCTTTAAGCAGGCTGTTCGTTGGGAACTGATCGGCAAAAATCCGTTCGACAACGCCATCTTACCTAAAACTGTTTATAAAAAGCGTGACATTTGGGATGCAGATACCATTCGCAAGGCACTGGATCAATGCGAGGACAGCAAACTGTACATTGCAATGAATCTATCCTTTGCGTGTTCCTTGCGAATGGGTGAAATCCTGGGGTTGTCTTGGAAGAATGTCCATATTGAAGATGAAGATATTGCCGCTGACAACGCTTACATCTATATTGATGCCGAGTTGGAGAGGTCGTCAAAAGCAAGCCATTGAAACACTCGGGAAAAAGGACATCTACCACATTTTTACCCCTCTCATGCCTAATACCAATACGCGGTTGGTCTTGAAGAAGCCCAAAACGGATTCCAGTATTCGTAAGGTATGGTTGCCGAAAACGGTGGCGTACATTCTTCGTGATTGGCGCAAGGCTCAGAACGAGCTAAAAGGCTTCTTGGGTGGGGAATATCAGGATTTCGATCTTGTTGTGGCACTTCCTAACGGTCGCCCTTGCGAGGCGCGAATTATCAATAAGGAATTTGCACTCTTAAAGGAAAAAGGCAGGACTCCCCAATGTAGTGTTTCACTCACTTTCGCCATTCCAGCACAACCTATAAACTGAAGTTGAACCACGGCGATTTGAAAGCAACCCAAGGCGACACAGGTCATGCTGAAATCGATATGATTACAAAAGTATATGCACATATCCTTGACGAAGACCGCAAAATCAATGCCCAAAAGTTTGAAACTGCTTTCTACTCCAATCCGGATCTCCGCAACTCAAGACCTCCACAGGGGAATCGCAAACACCAAAGCTTGATTTGGCTGCTCTTATTGAGCAACTTCAAAAATCGCCAGAGCTTGCTAATACTTTGGCAGATTTGATTGCGGGTTCCAAATCCTGCTAAAAAATGCGCTTAGCAAACGGTGCGATTTTCTTAGCAAGCGCCTGATTTCTGTTCCAATCCAATTAGCAAATATTCAGTATAAAACACAAAACATACAATTCCTTGTTGCAACCATAAGGTGCGCCCATTGCTGCGCTATACGCGCAACAGAAAAGCCGCAAATCCAAAAATGCACGGATTTGCGGCAATTATGGCGTCCCAGAAGGGGCTCGAACCCCCGACCTTTCGCTTAGGAGGCGAACGCTCTATCCAGCTGAGCTACTGAGACTGATATTCATTTGTCCTTTTTGTATGCAAAACTGGATTCGAACGATCTGCCGCTTAGGAGGCGTGTGCTCTATCCAGCTGAGCTACTGAGACATATAACGTGTGAATATCTTCCTAATTATACCTGTTTTATACCCGGATTGCAAGGGAAAATCCCGCACACTACGCAAATTTTATGCGCAAAACGTGGGGAAAAGCCCTTGCAACGCGGGGAAATCTATGTTATACTGTACCTCACATGAGACTTTTCACGTCTATGACGGCGTGGATAGAAATAGAAGGAGTGCTATTCAATGAACTGGTATGAGATCGCTCTCGGCGTTGTCCTCGTCGTCGTGTCCGTGTTGATCATCGTCTTCACCCTCGCGCAGGAGCAGAAGGGTCAGGGCCTTTCCGGTGCCATTATGGGCGAGAGCTCTGCTACGATGGCTGCCGGCCGTGAGCGCGGCGTGGACGCTAAGCTGGCCAAGCTGACCAAGATTTGCGGCGTTGTTTTCTTCGTCGTTACGCTGGTCGTCTGCGTCCTGAGCGCACGCCTGTGATGCTCGCAGGGTAAGCTAAAAACAAAAGGGTCCGCCAAGCGCTTCAGCTTTGCAGGCAGCGCCCCGGCGGGCCGTTTTTTGTGGAAGTATATAAAGAAAGCTGTAGGAAGGGCACCGCCGGATGGCGGTGCGGCGTAAATTAAAGGAGTAAACATGACACCCTTACAGAAATCTATTTTGAACGCAGTCAAGCGCCGCCCCATGACGCTGCGCGAGCTGCAGAACAACCTGCAGGTGGACAATTCCCGCCTGCGCACCAGCGTATCGGCTATGGTCGCCACCGGCGAGCTGTCGATGCGCAACGGCACCTATGTGCCGGGCTTTGCCACCTATGAGAACACAAACGCCCCGGCGGCCATTCCCTGCACGCTGGTCAAGCTGGCGGCGCGGTTCGGCTTTGCCAGCCGTGATGACGGCGAGGGCGATATCTTCATCCCGGGCCGCGCGCTGCATGGCGCGATGCCCAACGACAAGATCAATGTCAAGCTGTTCGACCATCCCCGTGTGGAGGGCTCCTCTGAGGGTGAGGTCGTGGAGGTCACTGTCGAACAACCGCTTTGCGGGTACGGTCTGCCTGTCTGAGGACGGCCGCATGGCGGTCGAGCCGGACGGCTGCCGCGATGTGAAGTTCCTGTTGGCCAAGCAGGGGAGCGAGGGCGTACATCTGGGTGATAAGGTCGGCTTCCTTATTACCCACCGCGGCAACCGCCACAGCGACCACCGCGCCGCCGTGGTCGAAAAGTTCGGCTCCTCCGACTACGCCTCCGAGTGTGCCAAGGCGATCCTCTACGGCCGCAATGTCCGGCAGGAGTTCCCTCCGGAGGTGCTGGAGGAGGCCCATGCCTACGATAACGCAGTGGTTGACCCACGGCTGAGGTTGCCAAGCGTCTGGATCTGCGCGGTATTCCCATCTTTACGATCGACTCTGCCGAGACGAAGGATATTGACGATGCCATCAGCCTGCAGAAGCTGGAGGACGGCTATGAGCTCGGCGTTCACATCGCGGATGTCAGCCACTATGTCCGCCCCGGCTCTGCCTTGAACGAGGAAGCCTTTGAGCGCGCCACCAGTATCTACTATGCCGACAAGGTTATCCCGATGCTGCCCACCCAGCTGTCCAACGGTATCTGCTCTCTGAATGAGGGCGAGGATCGTCTGGCGTTCTCCTGCCTGATGCGGTTGGACGAGAAGGGCGAAATCCACAGCTACAAGTTCGTCAAGAGCGTGATTTGCAGCCGCGTCAAAGGTGTGTACAAGGAAATCAACGCCCTGCTTGAGCCGGAAGAGGGTGCAGACCTGACTGACTTGCAGACCAAGTACGCCGCCGTGCTGGACCAGCTGCCCGTCATGGACGAGCTGTACCGCAAGCGCCTTGTGCTGCGCAAGGCCCGCGGCGGCATGGACATCGAGTCCAACGAGGCAAAGCTTGTCATGGACGAGAACGGCCGCTGCGTGGACATCGTCAAGCGCGACCGCGGCACCTCCGAGTGCATGATCGAGGAGTTCATGCTGCTGGCCAACCAGTGCGCCGCCAATGCGGGCCGCACCAACAAGGTGCCCTTTGTCTACCGTGTACACGAGGCCCCCGATGCCGAAAAGATGGAGAAGCTGTCCGCCACGCTGCTGGCCTGCGGCCTGAACGCCAAGTTCAAGAACCCCATCCCGACGCAGCTGGAGCTGTCCGCCCTGCTCGACGAGACCCGCGACCAGCCCATCCAGATCCCGGTCCATACCGGCATCCTGCGCAGTATGCAGAAGGCCCGCTACGCTCCGCAGCCCCTTGGTCACTACGGTCTGGTGCTGGCAGACTATGCGCACTTCACCAGCCCCATCCGCCGCTATCCAGACCTTGCCATCCATCGCATCCTGAGTGAGATGCTGCAGGGTGTTTCCAACAGCCAGCTGCAGAAGGACTTCAACGAGTTTGCCCAGCAGGCAAGCGAGAAGTCCAGCAAGCAGGAGGTCGCAGCCGTGCGCATTGAGCGCGATGTGGAGGATCTGTACAAGGCAGAGTATATGCACAACCATCTGGGCGAGGTCTACACCGGCACGGTGGCAGGTATCACGCCACGCGGCGTCTTTGTTGAGCTGGAGAACACGGTGGAGGGCTTTGTGCCCGCCGCGCAGCTCTGCAAGGGTGAGCCGCAGGTGATCGACGGGGTGAGCATGCTCGACCCGCTGACCGGCAAGAGCTGGATGCTCGGCTCCTCGATGAAGATTCAGGTGGCCGCCGCCGATGTGGCGCTGGGCCGCATTGATTTTGAGTATATGGTCGAGTGACCGCACGAAAAAATCCCGCCAAAAAAACCTCCCCGCCCGTAGTATGCAATGGGCACGGGCGGGGAGGCTTTATTATATCACCTTGTGCTCCATCCACTTGCCGTGATAAAGCGGGCGAATAAAGCAGATGTCGCGGCAGACCAGTCGATGAACATACCCAGCCAGACACCGGCCAGACCCAGCTGGAACTGCAGCACAAAGACATAGCTCAGAATCACGCGGAACAGCCACATACTGATGATGCTGACCGTCATGGTGTATTTGGCATCACCGCCCGCGCAGGGCGTTGGGTAGGGTAAAGCTGGTGGCCCAGAGAAAGACGCTGGCAATGTTGAACATGCGCACGACCATGGTGCAGAGGGCGGAGGCCTCCGCCGAGAGGTTGAACCAGACCACGAGCAGGGGAATCAGGAAGAACAGTGCGGCATTGGCAGCGGCCAGACCGACCATGGCAATGCCCATCAGCATGAAACACAAGTACCGCTTGGCCTGCTTTTTCTCGCCTGCGCCCAGACATTGGCCGATAACCGGAATCATGGCCAGGCTCATTGTGTTGCCGGGAATGTTCGCCAGCGTGGAGACCGAGTTGGCCACGGCGTTGGCCGCAATGGCCGAGGTACCCAGCGTGGAGGTCAGGCTGCTGACACAGAGCTTGCCAATCTGGAACATACCGTTTTCAAGGCCGGACGGGATGCCGATGGAGAGAATCTGCATGATGGGGGCGCGCCGCGGCCGCAGGTCGGCAAGGCTTTGGACCCGCAGCGGGTTGCAGAGCTTTTGGTTCTGCCACAGGATAAAGACGGCGGCAAAGACACGGCCAATCAGCGTGGCCAGTGCTGCGCCGATGACCCCCATGCCAAGCCGTAGATCAGCAGTGCGTTGCCCGCAATGTTGATGACATTCATGACAAGGCTGGCCAGCATACTGATGCGGCTGTTGCCCTGTGCGCGGAAAAGAGCCGCGCCGCCGTTGTACAGGCCGATGAAGGGGTAGGACACGGCGCTGATAAGGAAATACTGTTGGGCAAACCGCATGACATCCTCATCAATGCTGCCAAAGACGCCGCGCAGAATCGGGCGGGAAAGCAGCATACAGACAATGCCCACCACCACGGTGGAAATGCCCAGCACGCTGTACAGCTGGGCGGCGCTGCGGCAGGCGTTCTCGGTGTCCCGGCGGCCCAGATACTGGCTGGCAATGACCGCGCCGCCGGTGGCAAGGGCAGAAAGAATCTGGATAATCAAAACGTTCAGTGTGTCCACCAGCGATACGCTGGAGACGGCGGCTTCGCCTACACCGGCTACCATCAGCGTGTCGGCCATGCCCATGGTGACGCTGAGGGTCTGCTCCAGCAGCAGGGGCCAAATCAGGGTAAACAGCGCCCGCTTGGTAAACATGGGGTGCTTGCGGCGTTGTGCTAACTGCCATTGTAAAAAGCCTCTTTCCATAGAATGTACCAATAGTATACAGCAAAATTTATACGAAATCAACGTTTTGACACGTGTTCAAAAATGACTGTAAAACAGCACAACAAAAGCGTTTTGCGGCAAAATGGCAAAAAATCAAATCGCAAGGATATTGCGCACTTTTTGCGGTATAGAAAAGCCCCAGCCGCGGAGGGACGCGGCCGGGGCAGGGGCACGCAGCGCGGTTTTAGCACGCTGTGGGGCTTGTTTGATTTTAGAAGTCGACCTCGGTGTCGTAGTAGCAGCACTTCAGCAGCTTTTCCATCTCTTCCTGACTGGGCTGGCGCGGGTTGGAGCCGGTGCAGGCGTCTGCGATCGCATTCTTGGCGATCTCGGGCAGTCTCTCAAGGAAGACATTCTCCGGCACGAAGCCCTGCTCGCAGGGGTAGGAGTCGGGGCCGTAGTGGCCGATGCAGTGCGGGATGTTCAGGTCATCATTCATGCCGCGCAGGTATTTGATCAGCAGCGCGACCTTCTGATCGTCATTCTCGCCGCCCAGATGCATCTTGTCGGCAATGACGCCGTAGCGTGCCTTGGCGGTGGGATCCTTGGCGTTGAAGGCGATAACCTTGGGCAGGTACATGGCGTTGGCCGCACCGTGGATGATGTGAGCGCCGTAGTCCGCAAAGGCTGCGCCGGTCTTGTGGGCCATGCTGTGGACGATGCCCAGCAGCGCGTTCGAGAAGGCCATGCCGGCCAGACACACTGTGCATTGTGCATAGCATCGCGCTTGGCCATATCGCCGTTGTAGCTGCCGACGAGATCAGCCTGGATCATCTCGATGGCGTGCAGGGCCAGCGGGTCGGTAAGTCGCAGTTGGCGGTGGAAACATAGGCCTCAATCGCATGGGTCATGGCGTCCATACCGGTGTGGGCCACCAGCTTCTTGGGCATGGTGTGGGCCAGCTCGGGGTCAACGATGGCGACATCGGGGGTGATCTCAAAGTCGGCGATGGGATACTTGATGCCCTTGTCATAGTCGGTGATGATCGAGAAGGCCGTGACCTCGGTAGCAGTGCCGGAGGTGGAGGAAATGGCGCAGAAGTGTGCCTTGCGGCGCAGCGGCGGGATGCCGAACACCTTGCACATATCCTCAAAGGTGATGTCGGGATATTCATATTTAATCCACATGGCCTTGGCTGCGTCGATGGGGGAGCCACCGCCGATTGCCACAATCCAGTCGGGCTGGAATTTTTCCATGGCGGCAGCGCCCTTCATGACGGTTTCCACGGACGGGTCCGGCTCAATGCCTTCAAACAGCTCGACCTCCATGCCGGCCTCTTTTAAGTAGGCCTCTGCACGGTCCAGGAAGCCGAAACGCTTCATGGAGCCGCCGCCAACGCAGATCATGGCGCGCTTGCCGGGCAGGGTCTTCAATGCCTCCAGTGCATTGGGGCCGTGGTAAAGGTCACGGGGTAAAGTAAATCTAGCCATAGGATTGCCTCCTTAATATAATAAAATGCTCTTTTGGGACTTTGATAATTAAATGTCAAAACCGACTATATACAGTATACACCCAATGTGTCTAAATGGTCAATCGACAATACGGAGAATTTCACGCCGATAATTCGTCATTTTGCCAAGAGCCGCTGCATAGCCTTATGAGAAGGGGAAAGGGGGCCGGGGGTATGCGTCACATCACGCCGCAGCAAAATGCAGCCATGCGCCTGCGCACGCGGCTACTGGCGGCGGTGCTGGCGGCCGGGTGTCTGGGCGGGCTGGCCGTGCGGCTGGCGGTGCTGATGCTGTGCGACCCCGGCGGCTATGCGGCGTGCCGCCGACCAGCAGCTGCGCGGGGCCACGCTGCCTGCCGCCCGCGGCGAAATCTATTCCGCAGATGGCACACTGCTGGCGGCCAGCGAGACCTGCTGGACCATCCGCGCCGCCCCGCGGGAGATGGCGGACGAAGCCGTGGAGCCTGCCGCAAGGGCGCTGAGCGAGATTCTGGAGCTGGACTACGCCGAGACACTGGCAAAATTAGCCAGCGGACCTCCAATGATTGTCTGCTGCGCCGCCGTGTGGGGCGCGAAATGGCCGATGCCGTCCGCGACTGGTGCCGGGAAAACGGCGTCAGCGGTGTGCAGATACGGCAGGACACCAAGCGCGTCTATCCGCAGGGAGATTTTATGGGCGGCATCCTCGGCTTTACCGATGTGGACAATGCAGGGCTGTGGGGGCTGGAGCTGCGCTATAATGACGAGCTGACAGGGGAGAACGGGCGCATCCTGACCGCCAAAAATCGTGGGGCTATGACATGCCCACCCACTACCAGACCCTTGTGGATGCGGTGCCCGGCAACACGCTGACCCTGACGATCGACGCCAACATTCAGCACTGGCTGGAAAGCGCCCTGTCCGCGGCGGTGGCTGAACACCACGTAGCCGAGCGCGGCGTGGGCATTGTGATGGACGTGCAGACCGGCGCGGTGCTGGCAATGTCCTGCCAGCCGGACTACGACCCCAACTCGCCGCGCAGCCTTATAAACAAGGAAGTCCGCGACGCCGTGAATGCCCTGACCGGCGCAGAGCGCAGCGCCGCTTTGCAGCAGGCCCAGCAGGCGCAGTGGCGCAATAAGGCCATCAGCGATTTGTATGAGCCGGGCAGTGTGTTCAAGCTCATCACGGCCGCGGCGGCGCTGGATTCCGGTGCGTGCAAGGCTACCGACTACTTCACCTGCGCGGGCAAAATCACCGTGGCCGGTACACGGTTCCGCTGCGCAAACGGCCATATCCACGGCAGCGAGACCTTTGCCCGGGGGCTGGCCGTCAGCTGCAACCCCTGCTTTATCCAAATCGGGGCGCGGCTGGGCAAGGAGCGCTTCTGCGATTATTTTGCGGCGTTTGGCCTGCGGGAGGCCACCGGCATAGACCTGCCGGGCGAAATCAAGCGCAGCGAGTATTACACCGCCGACCGGATGGGCCCGGTGGAGCTGGCGTCCTGCTCCTTCGGGCAGAGCAGCAAGGTCAGCTATCTGCAGATGCTCACGGCGGTCTGCGCGGTGGTCAACGGTGGCAGGCTGATGCAGCCCTATGTGGTGGCAAAAATCACCGCCCCGGACGCCACAGTCATAAAAGAGGTACAACCCACGGTAAAGCGGCAGGTCATCAGCGCCGAAACCTCCGCCACAATGTGCCGCCTGATGGAGGGCGTGGTCACGGACGGCACAGGAAAATATGCGGCGCTGGCGGGCTACCGCGTGGGCGGCAAAAGCGGCACCAGCCAGAAGCTGGACAGCGCCAACGAGGGGGCACGCATCGCCAGCTTTGTGTCGGTGGCGCCCATAGACGCGCCGCGGCTGGCGGTGCTGATTTGTCTGGATGAGCCCCACAGCTGGACCACCAGCGGCGGCGCGCTCTCCGGCCCGGTCTGCGCCGAGGTGCTGGAAAAGGCCCCGTATATCGCCGTATCTGGGCACGCACCCCTCAGGCCTCGACATCGACATAAAAATATCAAAGGAAAAAGCACTATTGACATTCGCACATTCGTGCTATACTTGTAAAGTACGCAAACGAACTGTTAGGTTCTGAACAATCCGGATTCTAACAGGTCCGGAAGAGAAAATCGGAACAGGAGGGAAGAAATGTGCGATAAACTGCAAAATGAATGTGGAAGCTGTGCGGAGCACTTCGGCGCGCTGCTGAACCAGACCGCGCGGGTCATACGCAGGGCGCTCGATGCCCGCATTTCCGGCGTCAACCCGGAGCTTTCCGGTGTGCGGGGCATGGTGCTGGGCGACATTGTCCGCGGCAACCGCAGCGGGCGGGATGTCTACCAGCGCGATATTGAGCAGTGGTTCAACATCCGCCGCTCAAGCGTGACGGCGATGCTGCAGGGGATGGAGCAGGACGGGTTTATCACCCGCTGTGCGGTTGAGAAGGACGCCCGCCTGAAGCGGCTGGTGGCCACAGAAAAGGGCCGCGCCTGCCACGCAGAAATTGAAGCCTGCATTGCCCGGTTTGAGGATGACCTGCAGGCGGGGATTGACCCGCAGCAGGCAGCCGCGGCCCGCGCAGTGCTGGAGCTGACGCTGAAAAATGCACAGCATATCTTGAAAACGGAAAACACCAACCAGGAAAGGGGAAATACCACTTGTTAAAAACACTTGGACGTGAAACCAAGGGCTTTCGCCTGGTCTCCGTGCTGACGCCCATCTTTATGATTATGGAAGTCATCATGGAAATGATCATCCCGAAGCTGATGGCCTCCATCATTGACAACGGCGTTACGCCGGGCAATATGCAGGTCATCTACACCGTCGGTGCACAGATGCTTGTGGCGGCGCTTTTCGGGCTGCTGTTCGGTATTCTGGGCGCTGTTGTCCGGCTCACATGCGGCCACCGGCTTTGCCCGTAATCTGCGCCGCGCGATGTTCCGCAACATCCAGACCTTCAGCTTTGCCAACATTGATAAGTACTCCACGGCGGGTCTTGTCACCCGTATGACCACCGACGTGACGAACATCCAGAACGCCTACCAGATGCTGCTGCGTATGTCGGTGCGCGCCCCCGCCAGCATGATGGTGGCGCTGATTATGTCCTTCGCCATCAATCGTGAGCTGGCAAGCGTCTATCTGGTCGCAGTTATCCTGCTGGGCTGCGCGCTCGTCTTTATTATGAACCGCGCCACCAAGTACTTCGGCGAGGCCTTCCGCAAGTACGACGACCTGAATGAGAGCGTGCAGGAGAACGTCTCCGCCATCCGCGTGGTCAAGGCCTATGTGCGTGAGAAATTCGAGAGCGAAAAGTTTGAAAAGGCCAGCGAGAATGTGCGCAACCTGCTTATGCGCGCTGAGCTGATTCTTGCATGGAACGCCCCGCTCATGCAGCTGACCGTGTACAGCTGCATCCTCATGATCTCGTGGGTGGGCGCACAGCTCATTGTCAGCTCCGGCGCAACCACCTTCACCACCGGCGATCTGATGAGTATGCTGAGCTACTGCATGAACATCCTGATGAGCTTGATGATGCTCTCGACGGTCTTCGTTATGATTACGATGTCCATGGCCTCCGCCAAGCGTGTGGCCGAGGTGCTGGACGAGCAGTCCGACCTGACGAACGGCGAGAATCCCGTCATGGAAGTCAAGGACGGCTCGTCAAGTTTGATCATGTCAGCTTTGCCTACAAAAAGGACGGCGAGAAGGCACTGGAGGATATCGATCTGGAAATCAAGTCCGGCGAGACCATCGGCATTATCGGCGGCACCGGCTCGGCCAAGTCCAGTCTGGTGCAGCTGCTGCCCCGCCTCTACGATGTGACCGAGGGCAGCGTCATCGGCGGTGTCGATGTACGTAAGTATGACCTGGACACGCTGCGCAACAATGTGGCCATGGTGCTGCAGAAGAACGAGCTGTTCAGCGGCACGATTGCAGAGAACCTGCGCTGGGGCAACTCCGATGCAACCGACGCCGAGATTGAGGAGGCCTGCAAGCAGGCCTGCGCCGATGAATTTATTGAGCGCTTCCCCGATAAGTACGAAACCCACATTGAGCAGGGCGGCAACAACGTCTCCGGCGGCCAGAAGCAGCGCCTGTGCATTGCCCGCGCTTTGCTGAAGAAGCCCCGTATCCTGATTCTCGATGACTCGACCTCCGCCGTTGATACCGCCACGGACGCCAAGATCCGCCACTCCTTTGCCGAGAAGATCCCCGGCACGACGGTCTTTATCGTGGCGCAGCGCATTTCCTCCGTCGAGAATGCGGACAAGGTACTGGTGCTGGATAACGGTCATGTCAGCGGCTTTGACACCCCCGCCAACCTGCTGGCAACCAACGCCATCTATCAGGATGTCTACAACAGCCAGACCAAAGGCTCCGGCGATTTTGATGAGAAGGGAGGGGAGGTATAATGGCACAGCAGCCTAAGGTTGTCAAAGTTGGCCCCGGCGGGCGCAGCAACGGCCCCCGCCCCAAGGTCGAAAACCCCGGCAAGGTGTTCAAGCGTATCCTTGCCTATGTGATGAATCTGTACAAGGCGCAGGTCATTGTTGTGCTCTGCTGTATTCTGCTGGCGGTTTTCGCCCAGCTGCAGGGCGTCATGTTCTCCCAGACGCTGATTGACAGCTACATTCTGCCGTTGCTGCGTTCGGGCGGCACGGATTTCAGCGGTCTGGCCGCCGCCATCCTGCGTGTGGCTTCGTTCTACTGTATCGGTATTGCTGCTATCTTTGTGCAGAACCGTTTGATGGCCCGCATCACACAGGGTACGCTGAAGAATCTGCGTGATGAGATGTTCACCCACATGCAGACGCTGCCCATCAAGTATTTCGATACCCACGCCCACGGCGATATTATGTCGATTTACACCAACGATACCGACACCCTGCGCCAGATGATCAGCCAGAGCCTGCCCCAGCTGGTCAACACGATCGTCACGCTGGTCGGCGTGCTGGCATCGATGATTTACCTCAGTATCCCTCTGACGCTGCTGGCGCTGGCGATGGTCGGCGTGATGTTGCTGGCCACCAAATACCTGACTGGCAACTCCGGCAAGTTTTTCGTCAAGCAGCAGCAGGAGCTGGGCAAGGTCAATGGCTACATTGAGGAGATGATGAACGGCCAGAAGGTCGTCAAGGTGTTCTGCCATGAGCAGATCGCCATCGATGAGTTCGACAAGCTCAATGATGAGTTGTTCCAAAGCGCCGACAAGGCCAACGCCTACTCTCTGGTGGCGATGCCGGTCAACGGCCAGCTGGGCAACCTGTCCTATGTGCTTCTGCGCCATTCTGGGCGGTGCACTGGCCATCAACGGCTTCGGCGGCCTGACGCTGGGCGGTCTGGCCAGCTTCCTTGTGCTGACCCGCCAGTTCAACCAGCCCATCAGCCAGATCTCCATGCAGCTGAACTCTGTGGTCATGGCACTGGCCGGCGGCTCCCGTATCTTTGCCCTGCTGGACGAGAAGCCCGAGGTCAACGAGGGCGATGTGACGCTGGTCCACGCGAAGTATCTGGCGGACGATTCCGTCACCGAGACGAACGAGTCCACCGGTACCTGGGCGTGGAAGCACGTGGGTGCGGACGGCAAGCCCACCTACACCGAGCTGAAGGGCGATATCGTCTTTAAGGACGTGGACTTTGGCTATGACGAGAAAAAGATTGTCCTGCACGATATCAACCTGTACGGCCGCCCGGGCCAGAAGATCGCCTTTGTCGGCTCCACCGGCGCAGGCAAGACGACCATCACGAACCTGATTAACCGCTTCTATGATATCCAGAAGGGCCAGATCTACTATGACGGTCTGGACATCAAGGCCATTGAGAAGGACGCGCTGCGCTCCTCTCTGGGCATCGTGCTGCAGGATACTCACCTGTTCACCGGTACGGTTATGGAGAATATCCGCTACGGCCGCCTGACCGCAACTGATGAGGAGTGTATGGCCGCTGCCAAGCTGGCAAACGCCGATACCTTCATCAAGCATTTGCCCGAGGGCTACAACACGATGCTGACCGGTGACGGCACGAACCTGAGCCAGGGCCAGCGCCAGCTGCTGGCCATTGCCCGCGCTGCCGTTGCTGACCCGCCGGTGCTGATCCTCGATGAGGCAACCTCCTCCATCGACACCCGCACCGAGAAGCTTGTGCAGGACGGCATGGACGGCTTGATGTACGGCCGCACCACCTTCGTGATTGCCCACCGTCTGTCCACGGTGCGCAACTCCGACTGCATCATGGTTTTGGAGCAGGGCCGCATCATCGAGCGCGGCACCCACGATGAACTGATTGCCCAGAAGGGCCGCTACTACCGCCTGTACACCGGCAATTTTGCCGAGAACAGCTGATAGCGCACAAAGTCGTAAAAAGCCGCAAAAGGGCTTAAAATCAATCAAAACTGCTGGGATAGCTTGTGCTGCCCCGGCAGTTTTTGTGCAAAATGCCGCAACAGCGCGAAAAAGTTGACGCGCAGGAAAAAAGTGGTTATAATAGGATGCGTAGACACGCAGAAAGCTGTGCCTGCCTGCGGCCTGAGGGAAGAACCGGCCGCCTTACATAAGCTATTTTTTGAATATAAACAGGAGGGGATTGCATTATGGCACCCAGAAAGAAAACCGCACAGACCGTTCTTACCGAGGGTAAGTTCTACACCATCAGCGCCGCCAATGGCAAGGTTGTGGAGGTTGCCGATTATAATATCGACAACGGCGCCAAGATTCAGCTGTGGGACAACGCGAACGCCGAGTGGCAGCAGTGGAACTTCGTGGCCGCCGGTGACGGCGTCTACCGCATCCAGAACCGCTTCACCGGCAAGATGATGGATCTGGATATGGGCGGCGTGAGCGATGGCACCCGCGTCCACCAGTGGGAAGGCGCACAGGCCTCCAGCCAGCTGTGGGTCGTGGAGCCTACCAATGACGGCCGCGTCAAGATTAAGTCCAACCTGGCCGGCAAACTGCTGGACCCCGGCATGGCTACCGAGAACGGCACTGTGCTGCAGATTTGGGCCGATGTCAACGGCGATAACCAGTTCTGGACCATCGATGAGGTGACCCGCAAGCCCAAGACCAGCGTCAAGGCCACCACCGTCAAGGCCAAGGCCGCTGCCGAGAAGGCCGCCACCGAGGTCGTCAAGGCCGCTAAGCCCGTGGTTGAGAAGGCTGCCAAGGCTGCCAAGCCTGTTGCCGAGAAGGCCGTCAAGGCTGCTAAGCCGGTTGTTGAGAAGGCCGTCAAGGCCGCCGAGCCTGTGGTTGAGGAAACCGTCAAGGCCGCCAAGCCCGTGGTCGAGGAGACTGTCAAGGCTGCTAAGCCGGTTGTGGAGAAGGCCGTCAAGGCCGCTGAGCCCGTTGTCGAAAAGACCGTCGAGGCCGCAAAGCCGGTTGTCGAGAAGGCTGTCGAGGCTGCCAAACCCGTGGTCGAAAAGACTGTGGAGGCCGTCAAGACTGCCGCTGCCAAGGCCAACACCCGCAAGGGCGGCAAGGGCAAGCGCCGCAAGTAATCGGTACTTGTAATTTTACCTCTGCAATTTTTATGCTGTAACGATAAAACCCCGCCCCATCAAGCACTTCACTTGATGGGGCGGGGTTGTTTTTATGGGTAAGGCGTGCTCACACGCGGCAGGGCAGGGGCGCTGCGTTTAGCCCAGTGCGGCGATGCTCTCCCTGATTTTGGCGGCCTTCTCCTGCGCGGCGGCCAGCTTGGCGCGGGTTTCCTCCACCAGCTTGGCGGGGGCCTTCTCAACGAATTTGGGATTGTTCAGCTGGTTCGTGAACATACCCAGCTCCTTCTCGGCCTTCGTCAGCTCCTTGTTCAGGCGGGCCAGTTCCTTCTCACGGTCGATCAGCTCCATCATCGGGATAAAGCCCTTGGCATCGGGGGTGGCCACATTGACCATGCCCTCGGTGCTGCCCTCATACTTCGCGGTCACGGTCACATCGGTGGCAAAGGCGAAGCGGGCCAGATAGGCGCCGCCCTTCTCAAAGGCGGCCGGGCTGGCGGTCTCGATGATCATGCTCGTCTTTTTGGCCGGGTGAACATTCATCTCGGCGCGCATGGCGCGGACAGCCTTGATGTAGTCCATCAGCTTTTCAAAGTCAGCGCAATCCTCGGCCCAGATCTTCATGTTCTCATCACCGGGCCACTTCTCGTTCATGATGGTCTCGGCGCTGCCGGGCAGGGCCTGATAGATTTCCTCGGTGATGAACGGCATGAAGGGGTGCAGCAGCTTCAGCGCCTTGTCCAGCACATAGACCAGCACCTTGCGGGCGGCATCGGCGGCGGCTGCGTCCTCGCCGTTCAGGCGGGTCTTGCAGATCTCGATATACCAGTCGCAGTAGACCTCCCAGATAAAGTTCTCGACCTTTTCGGCGGCCAGACCCAGCTCGTACTTGTCGAGGTTGGCGGTGGCCTCGGCGGCGACCTTGGCAAGCTCGGACAAAATCCACTTGTCGCTCATGTCCAGCAGTTCCTCGGCGGGCAGGCCGGGCTGGAAGTCCTCGGGCAGATTCATCTGCACAAAGCGGGAGGCGTTCCACAGCTTGTTGGCAAAGTTGCGGCAGGCCAGCACTTTTCGTCGCTGTAGCGCATATCGTTGCCGGCGGTGGAGCCGATGATCAACATCATGCGCAGCGCGTCTGCGCCGTACTGCTCAATGACCTCCAGCGGGTCAATGCCGTTGCCCAAGGATTTGGACATCTTGCGGCCCTGACTGTCGCGGACGATGCCGTGAATCAGCACCGTGTCAAACGGCGCTTTGCCGGTGTAGGCAAGGCCGGAGAAAATCATGCGGGACACCCAGAAGCCGATGATGTCATAACCGGTGACCAGGGTGTTGGTGGGGTAGAAGTAGTTGTAATCCGCAGCGTTCTCATCGGGCCAGCCGAGGGTGGAGAACGGCCACAGCGCGGAGCTGAACCAGGTATCCAGCGTGTCGGGATCCTGCGTCAGGTGTGCGCTGCCGCACTTGGGGCAGATGGCGGGGGGGTCGTCCTTGGCAACCACGGTCTCGCCGCAGTCATCGCAGTACCAGGCGGGAATCTGGTGGCCCCACCAGAGCGCTGACGGCTGATGCACCAGTCGCGGCCGCCCTTCATCCAGTTGATGTAGTTCTTGGTGAAGCGCTCGGGCACAAACTTGATTTCGCCCTTCTCCACGCTCTCAATGGCGGGCTTGGCCAGCGGCTCCATCTTGACGAACCACTGCTTGGACACCATGGGCTCGATGATGGAGTGGCAGCGGTAGCAGGTGCCCACGTCATGGGTCAGCGGCTCGTCTCCTTCAGGGGCACCGCAGGCCTCCAGATCGGCCAGAATGGCCTTGCGGGCCTCCAGTGCGGTCATGCCGGCATACTTGCCGCAGTCCAGCACATCGGGCTCATCAGCAGCGGCGCGGCCGGCAGCCTTCTCGGCGTCCACGGCGGCCTTGTCGGCGGCGCCGGTCATATGGCCGTCATAGGTCAGCACGCGAATCATCGGCAGATTGTGGCGCTTGCCGACCTCAAAGTCGTTGGGGTCATGGGCGGGGGTAATCTTCACAACGCCGGTGCCCTTTTCCATATCGGCGTGCTCATCGCAGACAATGGGAATCTCGCGGCCCACCAGCGGCAGCACAACATGGCAGCCGTGCAGGTGCTTATAGCGCGGGTCATCCACGTTGATGGCAACGGCGGTATCGCCAAGCAGCGTCTCGGGGCGGGTGGTGGCCAGCTCCAGCAGCTCGCCGGTCTCCTTGACCGGGTAGAGCAGATGCCAGAAGCTGCCCTCCTTGGCCTCGTACTCGACCTCGGCATCGGAAATCGAGGTGTTGCAGTGGGGGCACCAGTTGACCATACGGTTGCCGCGGTAAATCAGGCCCTGGTCATACAGGCGGACAAAAACCTCTTTGACGGCGTTGGAGCAGCCCTCGTCCATCGTGAAGCGCTCACGCTGCCAGTCGCAGGAGCAGCCCAGCTTCTTCAGCTGGCTGACAATGCGGTTGCCGTAGGTGTTCTTCCAGTCCCAGGCGCGCTCCAAAAAGCCGTCGCGGCCCACCATCTCCTTGGTCAGGCCCTCCTCGCGCATTTTGGCCACAACCTTGGCCTCGGTGGCAATCGAGGCGTGGTCGGTGCCGGGCACCCACAGGGCGGCGTAACCCTGCATCCGCTTGTAGCGGGTCAGGATGTCCTGCCAGGTTTCGTCCATCGCGTGGCCCATGTGCAGCTGGCCGGTGACGTTCGGCGGCGGCATAACGATGGTAAACGGCTTTTTGCTGCGGTCAATCTGGGTATGGAAATACCCCTTGTCGCACCAGTTCTGGTAGATGCGGTCCTCGGTGCCCTGCGGGGCATACTGCTTGGCGAGTTCTTTCGGCATATTGTGACCTCCTAGTGAATGTGCGGGGCGTTTTTTGCAAATGAAAAAGCCGCCCCATGAGTTTATCATGGGACGGCCTGAAAAATTCAAGTCGCGGTACCACCCGTTGCCCTTCCGGGCCGCTTTGCGGCAGGCCGAACAGCCCGCCTGCCCCTGATAACGGCGGCAACCCCGGGCGCGGCTGGCAGGGGAGAAGCCCCCTCTCACCGCGCCTGCTTGAAAGTGACAGCACCCGCCGCGCTCTGCCAGGCTTGCATCAACCCCCGGCTTGCTGCAAAAGTACGATGCGGGCACACTCTTTCGCACTGCATTTGTACCTTATAATGTACAGCAGGCGGGCGGATTTGTCAAGGGGGCAAATCGCGCCTCACCGCACAGTGGGCGGGGTCATTCCCAGCCCTGCCAGACCTCCGGGCAATACCCCACGGTGGCTTTCTTTCCATTGCGGACAACGGGTTGGCGCAGCAGCTGCTGGTTCTCAAACAGCTTGTCGGCCTGCTGGCTCTCGTCCAGCCAGCGCAGAAGCGCCAGTGTGTCCTTGTCCCGGGCTTTTTCATCGACCAGCTTCTCCCAGCCGCCCACGGCGCGGCAGACATTGTCAAATTCGCCGCGGCTCATGCCCTTTTCCTTCATATCCACCATCTGGAACCGGATATTGCGCTCCTTGAACCAGCGCTGGGCCTTCTTGGTATCAAAGCTCTTGTTGGTGCCGAAAATCTGGATGTTCAAAACCGTTTCCTCCTCTGGAATTGCAGTGTTGCTTTAAGGATAGCACATTCCCTCCGGCTTGGCAACGGCCACCAAAAGTCCGTTTTGCCGCCTGCGGGCGTGTTTTTTGCGCCGGACGCTTGCTCTTGTGTCCGGCGGGTGCTATAATGTCAATTCATAGAGGAGTATAGTACCAGTGAGGAAAAATATGGAAAGAGAAAAGACAAGCCCGCTGCTGATTGTGTTCCGCGTGCTGTTCACCGCGGCGCTGATTGGCTGTATTCTGTTTATTTTTCACAATTCGTTGGAGACCGGCGCGGAATCCTCGGCCCGCAGTCAGGCTGTAATGCAGATGGTGAACAGCTTTCTTGCAAAGCTGCACCTTGGCCCGCTGTCTGAGCATCTGATACGAAAGCTCGCGCACTTCTCTGAATTTGCGCTGGAAGGCTTTCTGCTGATGCTCTGCATCCGCGTCTACACACGGCATTTCGTGCGCCATATGAGCTGGCCGCTGCTGGGCGGTATGACCACCGCCCTGATGGACGAGACCATCCAGCTGCGCAGCGTCAGCCGCACCTCTTCCGTTGTGGATGTTTGGATTGATATGTCCGGCGTTGTAGCAGGACTGCTGGCGGCGCTCATCATCCTGCTGATTGTCCGCGGCATAACTGCCTATGCCCGGATGGCGCGGGAAAACCGTGCTTTGCGTGCCGAACGTGAGGAACTGCGCCAGCGGGAGCATGAGCGCCTGGCCCGCCGCGCCGCCCGCCGTGCCTGCGAAAACCAGAAACTGCAAAGCTATGAGGAGGACGAAGAATGACAACCCAACAGGCAATTGAAGCCCTGCACGCCCTGCCGCGCATGGGCAAGGGAGAGCCGGGGCTGGCCCGGATGCAGAACCTCTGTGACCATCTGGGCAACCCTGAAAAAGAACTGCAGTGCATCCACATTGCAGGCACCAATGGTAAGGGCAGCCTTGCGGCCATGACCTCGGCCATCCTGACGGCGGCAGGCTACAAGACCGGCCTGACCATCAGCCCCTATGTGGTGGACTTCCGGGAGCGTTTCCAGATTGACGGCGAGATGATACCCCCGCGCACGCTGGCCAGCCTGACCCAGAAGGTGATGGACGCTATTGACGCCATCGTGGCCGAGGGCGGCGAGAAGCCGGTGGAGTTTGAGGCTGTCACCGCGCTGGCACTGCTCTGGTTTGCCCGCGAAAAGTGTGATTTGGTGGTGCTGGAAACCGGCCTGGGCGGCCGCTGCGATGCCACAAACATCGTGCCCCACAAGCTGGTGGCGGCCATCACAAAAATCGGCTATGACCATATGGAGATTCTGGGGGACACGCTGGACAAAAATCGCCGCCGAAAAGGCCGGTATCATCAAAGAGGGCACGGTGGTTGTCAACTATCCCGACCAGCCCGCGGAGGCAATGGGCCCGATTCTGACCGCTGCCGCCGAGGCACACACCAGCATCATCACGCCGGACAAGGATGATTTGACGATGCTGCGTGGCAAACGGCTGGAAAAAACCGTATCGACTACGGCGGCTACCGCGTCGCACTGGGTCTGCCAGGCACCCACCAGGCCAACCACGCTGCTATGGCGGTGGAGATTGCGCTGGCTCTTTGGCGGGAGTTCGGGTATGACATCTCCGATGATGCCATTCTGCAGGGGCTGGAAAAATGCCCGGATGCCCGCCCGCATTGAGGTAATGCGTCGCCATCCGCTGCTGCTGCTGGACGGCTGCCACAACCCGGACGGCGCCAAGATGCTGGCCGCGACCCTGACCCGCGCTGACTTTGAGGAAAACCTCGTCGGCGTGCTGGGCGTGCTGGCTGACAAAGATTATAAGGATATGCTCTCCGACCTCGCGCCCTGCTTTGCCAAGGTCTACACCGTCACCCCCAACTGCCCCCGCGCCCTGAGCGCCGAGGATTTGCAGAAGGAGGCGCGTTTTCACACCGAAGCGGAAGCAGCTGACAGCGTGGCGGATGCCATCCGCAAGGCCGTTGACTTCGCGGACGAAAATAACCTTTGCGGGCGTTGTTGTCTGCGGCTCGCTCTATCTCGCCGCCGAAGCCCGGCCCATTCTTTTAAAGGAAGCAGAAAAATAAGCCCATCGGCGTCATTCCAACAAAATATGCACCCCGAAGCCTGTATCATGGACGATACAGGCTTTTTATTTTGTAAAAGGGGACGAACCTATGGCCAAAGTAACCTTTGTGCCCGGTACCGGCACGCTGGCGGCTTATCTCAGCGGCGAGATAGACCACCACGCGGCCCAGTCACTGCGGCGGGAAATTGATGCACAGGTGGATGACCGCCTGCCGGAGCTGCTGACGCTGGATTTCTCCGGTGTGACCTTTATGGATTCCTCCGGCGTGGGGCTGATTCTGGGGCGCGGTCGTCATATTGACGCGCTGGGCGGGCGGCTGACGGTGCAGAACCCGCCCCGCGCTGTGCGCCGTATGCTGGATCTGGCACACATAACCTACGCCTAAACGGAGGAAACCACCGATGAAAATGCTCAATCAGGTCAAGATTACCTTTGCGGGACGCTCCGTAAACGAGAGCTTTGCCCGCGCCGCGCTGGCGGCGTTTCTGGTGCAGCTGGACCCCACCGTCCCCCAGCTGGCCGACATCAAGACCGCTGTGTCAGAAGCCGTGACCAACTGCATTGTCCACGCCTACCCGGACAGGCTGGGCCCCATTACGATGACGGCGGCCATCTATGAGGGCGGCGTGGTGCGCATCACAATTACCGACCGCGGTGTCGGCATTCCGAATATCGAAAAAGCGATGGAGCCGATGTTCACCACCGGGGACGCCGAGGAGCGCGCCGGGCTTGGCTTTGCGGTTATGCAGAGTTTTATGGACAAGGTCAAGGTTTCCTCCACGCCGGGCCGCGGCACCCGTGTGACCCTGACAAAACGGCTGGAGGCGCGGACGTGAGTGCCCTACATATATAAAAGGAGGGGACAATCATGCCCGCAGAGCTGCAGCCGCGTGAAGAATTTATCGAGAGAAATCTGGGCTTGGTGCACGCCTGCGCCGGGCGCTTCAAGGGGCGGGGGATAGAGTACGAGGAGCTGTACGCCGCAGGCTGTCTGGGCCTGGTCAAGGCCTGCGATGGGTTTGATACCGGGCGCGGTGTCTGCTTTTCCACCTATGCCGTGCCGGTCATACTGGGAGAGATAAAAAAGCTGTTCCGCGACGGCGGCACGGTCAAGGTGAGCCGGTCACTCAAGGAGTTGAGCCTGAAGATAAACGCCGAGCGTGAACGCTGTCTGAAGCGTACCGGCCGTGAGCCCGCTGTGACCGAGCTGGCAGAGACGCTGGGCACAACCCCGGAGCAGATTGCACTGGCTATCCGCGCCGCACTGCCCACCCTGAGCCTGACGCCGGTCGATGACGAGGACGGCCTGCGGGAGTTTGATGTGCCGGTGGATTCCCCGGAAGAGGCACTCTCCGACCGCATTGGACTGGCCGAAGTGATGGACAGGCTGGATACCCGCGACCGCCAGCTTATCCGGCTGCGCTTTTTCGCGGGCCGCACCCAAAAGCGAAACCGCCCGCGTTCTCGGCACAACGCAGGTACAGATTTCCCGCCGCGAACGCCGCATCTTGAAATGGATGCGGGAACAACTGTTGGAAGCACAATGAAATGGCAGATACCGTAAACCCATTATCACATCGTAGGGGCCCGGCTCGCAGCTTTTCCGCAAGCAGAATTTACCGTGTGGCCACCCTGTAGGGCCGGGCGTGCCCGGCCAGGTTGTTTCCCAACACCTGCTGTTACCGGTAAACCACTGAACCCTCCGCACCCATATTTAGTAGTCATACTTCCCCGCCTCCGCAATATACACCTTGCCCAAATACCTCCCTCAAAAATTTGTCAAAAAAAAAATCCGAAAAAGGTGTTGACAAAGGAAGTATAAGGGAGTGTGATAATATCAAAAGCTTGTCTCGCGGGCGGGGCCC
>VOFK01002729.1_pt1 | contig 36549 bp, 55 predicted proteins | sample 5384121 | NCBI WGS metagenome assembly VOFK01 (sample SAMN12384730, study PRJNA508395) | human gut metagenome | isolation source: healthy gut J | host: Homo sapiens | reverse complement strand
CAAGGTCTCGCTTGGCCTGATCCTCCAACCGCCGCGTGCAGCGCGTCGATGACAGCCGGAACGAGCGGACGGGTAACGTCGCCGATGCCGAGGCGGATGATATCCAGCCTCGGATGTGCTTCGGAGTACTCACGCACCTTGCGTGCGATGGTGGAGAACAGATAGCTCTGCTCGAGATTGTCATAATTGGTGTTGATCTGCATTATTGTTCTTGCTCCTTTTCAGAGATGCCGCGACGAATGCCTTGAACAGGGGATGTGCGCGGTTCGGACGGGATTTGAACTCGGGGTGGAACTGAACGCCGATATAGAACGGATGCTCCGGGATCTCGACGGTCTCGACGAGCTCGCCGGTCGGGGAAGTGCCCGTGATGAGCATGCCCTTGCTCTCGATCTCCTCGCGGAAGGCGTTGTTGAACTCATAGCGGTGGCGGTGACGCTCGGAGATGAGCTCCTCGCCGTAGGCGGAGGCCATGATGCTATTCGGACGGACCTTGCAGGGGTAAGCGCCCAGACGCATGGTGCCGCCCTTCTTGGAGATGCCCCTGCTGGCTCTCCATCAGGTCGATGACCGGATGCGGTGGTCCGGGTCGAACTCGCCGGAGTTTGCGTCGGCGTAGCCGAGCACGTTGCGGGCGTAGCTCATGACCGCGATCTGCATGCCGAGGCAGATGCCGAAGTAAGGGGATGCCGCGCACGCGCGCATAGTTTGCTGCGCAGATCATGCCCTCAACGCCGCGCGAGCCGAAGCCGCCCGGCAGGATGATGCCGTCGACCTCGCCGAGCAGCTTGTCGGCGGTCGAGTCGTTGATCTCCTCGGAGTCCACCCAGTCGATGTCGACAAAGCAGCCGTTCTCGTAGCCGGCGTGCTGAAGCGCCTCGGCGACCGAGAGGTAAGCGTCGTGCAGCTTGACGTACTTGCCGACCAGTGCAATCTTAACGTGGTTCTTGCGGGCGGCAATGCGCTCGAGCATTTCCTGCCACTCGCTCATGTCGCCCCCCTTTGCCTGCGCCGATGGACAGCTCGCGGCAGACGATGTCGGAGAGATGGCTCTCCTCGAGCATCATCGGCGCCTGATACAGCACGGGCAGGGTGCGGTTTTCGATTACGCAGTCCTCCGGCACGGTGCAGAACATCGAGATCTTGTGGCGGATGTCGTCGTCATCGAGCGGCTGTCGACGCGCGCGACGATGATGTCGGGCGATGCCCAGACCGCGCAGCTCCTTGACCGAGTGCTGGGTCGGCTTGGTGCTCTTCGGCTCGTTCGAGCCGGAGATGAACGGAACGAGCGTAACATGGATGAACAGGCAGTTGCGGCGGCCAACCTCGGACCAGCTACCTGACGGATTGCCTCGAGGAACGGCTGAGACTCAATATCACCGGTGGTGCCGCCAATCTCGGTGATAACGACGTCAGCCGAAGTCTTTTTGCCGACCGAGTAGATGAAGGACTTGATCTCGTTGGTGATGTGCGGGATAACCTGCATGGTCTCTCCCGAGGTACTCACCGGCGCGTCCCTTGTTCAGAACATTCCAGTATACCTTGCCGGTAGTGAGGTTGGAGAACTTGTTGAGGTCCTCGTCGATGAACCGCTCATAGTGGCCCAGATCCAGGTCGGTCTCCAGGCCGTCCTCGGTGACGTAGACCTCCCCGTGCTGGTAGGGGCTCATAGTGCCGGGGTCGACGTTTATATACGGGTCGAGCTTCTGCGCGGCGACCTTGAGGCCGCGCGCCTTGAGCAGACGACCGAGCGAGGCGGCAGTGATGCCCTTGCCAAGACCGGAGACTACGCCGCCGGTCACGAAGATGTACTTTGTCATAGCTCGATTTCCCCCTTGAATACGGTCGTTGCCGCGCCCGTCATGAACACGGTTTCAGTGGTATAGCGAATGGTGAGGTCGCCGCCGCGCAGGTGCACGGTGATGTCCGTGTCCGGCTTGCAGAAGCCGTTCAGGCAGGCCGCAACGCCGGTCGCGCACGCGCCCGTGCCGCAGGCCCAGGTCTCGCCCCGAGCCGCGCTCCCAGACGCGCATCTTGCAGGCTGCCGTCCGGCAGGACGTTCACGAATTCGGTGTTGATGCGTTCGGGGAACAGCGGATGATGCTCGAACTTGGGTCCGATGCGCGTAAGGATCGAGGTCGTCCACATCGTCCTCGTTAAAGAAGATGACGCAGTGGGGGTTGCCCATCGAGACGCAGGTCACGTGATAGACCTTTTCGTCTACGACGAGCGGGGCGTCGATGACGGAACTGTTCCCGCCATGTTGACCGGGATCTTTGCAGGCTCGAGGATCGCCGCGCCCATATCGACGCGCGCCGTCTGCATTTTGCCGTCCCTGACGGTCAGCTCAAGCGTTTTTACGCCGGAAAGCGTGTCAATGGTGATAGTGGTGCGGCCATCGGTCATGCCGTTGTCGTACAGGTACTTGGCCACGCAGCGGATGGCGTTGCCGCACATTTTTCCCTCCGAGCCGTCGGCGTTGAAGATACGCATCTGCGCATCCGCCTTGTCGGACGGAGAAATGAGGATAATGCCGTCGCCGCCGATGCCGAAGTGCGGCTCACTGAGCTTGATTGAAAGCGACTCGGGATCGGGCACAGTCTGGTCGAAGCAATTGAAATAGATATAATTGTTGCCGCAGCCGTGCATCTTGGTGAAAGCCAGCTTCACACGGATTCCCTCCTTAGAAAATAACAAAAATGGCATATAGGCAGGGAAAGACAGAGCTTCTCTGCTCATACACCATTTAGTATATCATAATCTGTCCGGGAATTTCTCTATAAAATCGAAAAAACCGAAAAAATTTTCGCGTGAGATATGAGATGTTTTTAAGCGGTATCGCACAAATCACGGCGTTTTTCCACCGATGATGTCCTCGGCGATATCTCGCTTGGAGCGACGCTGGTTCATAGCCTGCTGCCCGATGTAGGAATGCGCCTCCGGTTCGGACATTCCGCAGCACTCGATGAGCAGGCACTTCGCCGCGGTCGACGTGGCGGATGTCCTCGATGCGCTTCTGCAGACGGCGGTTTTCGTTTTGCAGTCCGTTCAGACGGCTGCGCGCGGCGCGCGTCATGCGGAGCGCCTGCATGAACAGCACGCGCGAGAAGCGGCTTGGGTACAACGAATACGCCGTCGTCCTCGACCTTTTTCGGCAACACTGTCCGCAATCTCGGCCTTAGCGAGCAGGATCACGCCGGCAAGCGTATCATTTGCAGCCTGCTGTGCCATATCATGCCCGAATTCGTCGGGCAGCGGCGTGTTGACGAGTTAGATCAAACAAGCCGTCCACCAGCATGCGCCGGGCCTTCGCACCGGAGGAAGCAGGTGCAAGCTGAGACTGTACGCCGCAGGACGTTAAAAACTGGGCGAAAGCATGGTGCGAGATTTTTCGGTTGCAGAAACGACGAGAATACGTTCCATGCGGCGCGTTCCCCCTTTCAAACGGTTTCGGTTGGATCAGTAGCGTTCAAAATAGAGGAGCGTTCGGCAGCGGTGCGGTCGTCGGCAAGCACGATGCGGTCGTGTTCGGCCTGCTTGGCGGCGAAAAAGGCTGTGCGCATCTTTTCGGGCAGGTACTTGGCGATAAAGTCGCTGTCCTCTGCGCGATGCGGATGGCCTCGCACAGAGCGCTCGGGCAGCTTGTAACGGGCGCGTACCTCGCCTCGGAGGCGAGGTGAACAGGTTTTCGTCGCAGGCGGGCGGCAGGGAGCAGTCCTGCTCGATGCCGTCCAGACCTGCGTGGATGAGCAGCGCAAATACGATGTACGGGTTGATGCAGCCGTCGAACGCACGCAGCTTGAAGCGGTTGGGCTTGCCGCCGGTCGCGAGCGGCACGGTGATGAGCGGCGCGCTGTTCTGGTGCGACCAGGTGATGTACTTGGGCGCTTCAAACTCGCCCAGACGCTGGAAGGAATTGGTGAGCGGATTGCAGAAGATGGTCATCTCGGCAGCACGCTGCAGAATGCCCGCCACAAAGCTCGGCCCTCGGCAGATTCTTCAAACGAGGGTTGGAACAGATTCTTGCCGTTTTGGCTGTTTATCGAAACAGACAGATGCAGGCCGCTGCCCGGGGTGTTCTGGAGCGGCTTGGGCAGGAAGGACGCATACAGGCCGCTCGAGGAGGCCATGGACTTGACGACCCACTTGAAGGTCACGAAATTATCCGCTGCCTCGAGCGCCTCCGCGGCGCGGAAATCGACCTCGTTCTGGCCGGGACCCTGCTCGTGATGCGAGGACTCCGGCTGAATGTTCATCTCCTCGAGTGTCAGGCAGATCTGACGGCGCACGTTTTCCGCCTTGTCGAGCGGCGCGACGTCGAAATATTCGCCGTGGTCGTGCGGGATGGTGGTCGGGTGGCCGTTCTCGTCGAGCTCGAACAGGTAGAACTCGCTCGCGGTGCACATGGTCAGCGAGTAGCCTGCGCGGCGCGCGCACGGCGGTTGGCCTCACGCAGCAATGACGGCCGTCGCCCTCGAACGGCGTGCCGTCCGGGTAGCGGATGTCGCAGTAAAAAGCGAACGACGCGGCCCTGTGCCGGGCGCCACGGCAGCACGGAAAGCGTTGCCGGATCGGGAAACAGCAGCAGATCAGACGCGTCAACATTGAGAAAGCCGCGCAAGCGCCGCCGCGTTGAAGTGTGGATGCCCTGCTCGAAGGCGCGTTCAGCTCGGTCGGCTGAATGGCAATGTTCTTCTGGTTTCCGAAAATGTCGCAAAACGCCAGACGGATGAATTTTACGTCGTTCTCCTGAATAAACTGTACGACTTCGCTCATGGTGGTATCCATAAAGTCATACCTCCTTTAAGAATGAAAGATTTTCTTCAGAGTGAAGAGTGGAGAGTGAAGAGTTGGTGTAAGGTAGGAGTTAGGGAGTGAAGAGATAGGAGTTGACAGATAGGTGCAATTCGCAGGTGCCGTCCACAATCTCCAGATAAACGAGTTGTGCGACACGGGTATGTCGCGCCTGCGTAGATGAAACCACCGGTGTAGCAGTAAGCTATCTGTGAACTGCGAATATTTCACGAAAGTCACGCAATGGTAACCCGACTGCCGTTCCCCTTTTTCGCAGCGGTCTCGCCTCTCCGATTTTCGCCGTGTTATGATAGGAAAAGGGTGATTCACAAAAGAGGGTACGCACTCATTAAATCCGCGCACAGCGCGGGAAAAGGTTTAGCCTACGGGCCGAAACCTTGGTGTCTACCCTCTTGTGCCCCCGCCGGTGGGGCAAGTTACGTTCGCGCTTCGTAAGCGAAAATCTCACGAATGGAGATCATTCCGCAAAGCGGGATTACGCCTCGAAGGTGTAAAGCTGCTTGATAGCCTGCCGCCGGGTTCGGTGTCAGGACGAAATACTTCTGCGAAAGCAGATTTTCCCGCGTCTGCACCGAACAGCTGCGCGTATTCCTTGATATACGGTGCAAATTCGGTCATATCGTCTGCGCGGAGACCTCGCTCACGAGGACCTGACGCGGCAGATCGGTCGGTGCTTTTTATCACATCTTAACACAATTCTGCCGCCGTGCATACCGGTTCGTCCCGCAAAAATTGTTGACCGGATATGCGCCGTTCTGACCGATGCCGAGCACAAGAATGAGACCGCCGGCGAGATACTCGCCGAGGAACGAACCTGCCTTTGCCACCGATGACGACGACGGGGAAGTGCTCCTGATAGGCCTTCATGTGGATGCCGCCGCGGTAGCCGCAGTCGCCCTTGATAAGATGCGGCCGCCGCGCATGCCGTAGCCGCAGGCGTCGCCGACGTTGCCGTGCACAACGATCTCACCCTCGTTCATGGTGTCGCCGACCGCCTCCTGCGCGTTGCCGAACACCTCGAGCGGAGCCGTTGAGGTACTGGCCGAGGCCGTTGCCCGGGGTGCCGTGCACCGTGATTTTGCGGTCCGAGGAGCCGCAGCCGATGTAGCGCTGGCCGATCACGTTCTCAACCGTGATCTCGCTGTCCTAGCGCTGCGCGGATCTGCTCGTTTACTTGTTTATAATAGGTAAGTCCTGCCTGTACAGTTGTCATTTTTCGCGCACCTCCTGTAGCTTATTCGCCTGCGTGCTTGATGCCGAGGATGTTCAGCTCGCGGTCGTTCAGGCCGATGCCGCGCAGCATCAGACGGTTGCCGCGCAGCGCCTCGATGGAGTTGATGCCCATGCCGCCCATCATTTCCTTGAGCTCGTGATCCCACGCGGTGACGAGGTTGATCAGGCGCTGCGAGCCGATATCCGGGTTGAGGCGCTTGACCAGATCGGGGCGCTGGGTCGCAATGCCCCAGTTGCACCGGCCGGTCTGGCAGGTGCGGCAGAGGTGGCAGCCCAGAGCAAGCAAAGCCGCGGTGGCGATATAGCAGGCGTCGGCACCGAGCGCAATTGCCTTGAGAAGGTCTGCGGAGTTGCGGATGGAACCGCCGACAACGGCCGAGACCTGATCGCGGATGCCCTCATCGCGCAGACGCTGGTCGACAGCGGCGAGCGCAAGCTCGATCGGGATGCCGACGTTGTCGCGGATGCGGGTCGGAGCCGCGCCGGTGCCGCCGCGGTAGCCGTCGATGCAGATGATGTCTGCACCCGAGCGGGCCACGCCGGAAGCGACTGCTGCTACATTATTTACGGCTGCAATCTTGACCATAACCGGCTTCTTATATTCGGTAGCCTCCTTCAGCGAGTAAACCAGCTGACGCAGGTCCTCGATGGAGTAGATATCGTGGTGGGGAGCCGGGGAGATGGCGTCCGTGCCCTCCGGGATCATACGGGTCTTGGAGATGTCCGGGCCGACCTTGAGGCCGGGCAGATGGCCGCCGATGCCGGGCTTTGCGCCCTGGCCCATCTTGATTTCAATAGCAGCACCGGCTTCGAGGTAATCCTTATGCACGCCGAAACGGCCGGATGCAACCTGCACGATGGTGTGCGGGCCGTACTGGTAGAAGTCCTGATGCAGACCCGCCTTCACCGGTATTATAATAGGTGCCGAGCGCGCTTGCAGCGCTGCGAGTGCGGCATGTGCGTTGTAGGAGATCGAGGCCGTAGCTCATTGCGGAGAACATGATCGGCAGGTTGAGCTCCAGCTGCGGTGCCAGATTGGGAACCAGATTGCCGTTCTCGTCACGCTCAATCTTGCCCGGCTTTTGCCGAGGAAGGTCTTGGTCTCCATCGGCTCGCGCAGCGGGTCGATGGACGGATTGGTAACCTGCGAAGCGTTGATGAGATCTTGTCCCAGTAGATCGGGTACGGCTCCGGGTTGCCCATCGAGGAGAGCAGCACGCTGCCCGAGCCTGCCTGACGGTAGACCTCGGAGATGGCCTTGCCGGTCCAGTTTGCGTTCTCCTTAAAGGTATGGTCGGTCTTTACGATCTTGAGCGCGCGGGTCGGGCACAGCGCCACGCAGCGGTGGCAGGCTACGCACTTGGACTCGTCGCCTGCATACTTGTTGTCGGCGTCCCAAAAGTGTACTTCGTTCGCGCACTGACGCTCGCAGGCGCGGCAGCAGATGCAGCGGTCGTTGTTGCGAACGACCTCATACTGCGGATATAAGAAAAAGTCGATAGCCATTACTGGTTCCCTCCGTTCTTCAGATTAACGATGACCGGCTCGCCGCCGCCCTTGGGCGCCCACACTTATCCAGCTCAGGCTGGATGACGCGGATCGCGCATTCCTCGGAGGCGATGTATACGGTGTCGTCCTTTTCGCCGACAACCATGCTGCGCAGCTTGAGCCGGTCGTTCAGCGCCATCAGGCCGCCGGTGTAGCCGACGAGGATGGAGAACGGGCCGGTGACCATGAGAGATGCGAAAGGCGTTGCGCAGAATAGGTCAGACGCTCGCGCTCCTTCTGGCGGCTCCTGCTTTTCAATGGTGGACCAGAACAGACCGCAATGACGTTTGCAATCTCGCTGTACGTCAGGCCCAGCTTGCGGCCGAGATAATCGATGATATAGGTGATGACCTCGGTGTCGGTCAGAAGGTCGCAGGAATAGCCGAACATCTCGATGAAGCGGCGGTTTGCGTCGTAGGACGAGATCTCGCCGTTGTGGACGACCGTGGTATCGAGCAGCGCGAACGGATGCGCGCCGCCCCACCAGCCCGGGCGTGTTGGTCGGGTAGCGGCCGTGGCAGGTCCACGAGTACGCCTCATAATTCTCCAGCATATAGTATTCGCCGACATCCTCCGGAAAACCGCTTGGCCTTGAACACGCCCATGTTTTTGCCCGAGGAGAAAATATAAGCGCCCTCAGCGTGTGGTTGATGCGGATGACGAAGCGTGCGACGAACTCACGCTCCTCGAGCTGGCTCGCGGCGAGCTTGGTCGGCAGGGGAGCGACGAAATAGCGCCAGATCATCGGCTCATCCGTGATGCGCGGATGCTGACGGGTCGGGATCTTGGACAGGTTTACGATGTCGAAATGCTCTCGATCTCGCGTTCGCACTCGTCCTTTGCCGCCTGCGTGTCGTAAAAATACATGAAACGCATAGTAGTCGGCGTATTCCGGATAGATGCCGTAGCCTGCAAAGCCGCCGCCCAGCCGTTTGAACGGTCGTGCATGGTGCGGATGGAGTCGATAATGCGGGTGCCGTTCTCACGGGTGCGCCGTCCTTGTGGAAGATACCGGAGATCGCGCAGCCGGCGGGGATGCGGACTTGCCCTTCTTTTTGTAACATGGTGCTTCCTCCTTGTTTATGCGTATGTCTGAAATTTTCCGGGAACGATCCGGCGCGTTTCGCCCGGTGGGGATCGTTTCGGAAAGGGACTGCCGTCAGTCAAGTTTATTTATGCTTGTATTTGCCGGCGAAAACTTAACAAAATAAAAAGGTGCTCACCGCAGCAGAGGATTAAAAGCCTTAAATCCTCAGCTATGGCGAACACCTTTGTTCGCTTTTTATATTTTATAGCAGCGTGCCCGGCTCGTCAAGCGGAAAGCGCATAAAAAACACATTTTTTCACAACTTGCATAAAAACACGGCGGTGTCATAGGATAATTTAAGTATGTCGCACTAAATCTTCAAAAAACGAAAAAAATCCCCATTTCTCTTGACAAAGAGCAAGGCAGGACGGCTATAATGCAAAGTGTAAACAGCAAAAAGGCGCTGTGGGCACGACCCGCAGCGCCTGATTTGTTTTATTCAGTTTGTTTGCTATTAAAATTAACATATGTAAGGAGCGAACCATTCATGAGCATTACGAATGTTCCCGAACTGTTTGGCAGCATGGTCTTTAACGAGGCCGTCATGAAAGAACGTCTTCCCAAGGACGTTTACAAGAAGCTGAAAAAGACCATGCGCGAGGGCACCGCGATCGACGCCGATGTTGCTGCTGTTGTTGCAACGGCAATGAAGGACTGGGCCATCAGCAAAAGGGCGCGACCCACTACACCCATTGGTTCCAGCCGATGACCGGCATCACCGCCGAGAAGCATGATTCCTTCATCTCCGCCGACCGACGACGGTCACGTGATGATGGAGTTCTCCGGCAAGGAGCTGACGAAGGGCGAACCGGACGCTTCCTCCTTCCCGTCCGGCGTCCTGGCGCAACCTTCGAAGCGCCGCGGCTACACCGCATGGGACCCGACCAGCTACGCTTTCGTAAAGGATGGTTCCCTTTACATTCCGACCGCATTCTGCTCCTACACCGGTCAGATCCTCGATAAGAAGACGCCGCTGCTGCGCTCGATGCACGCCCTCAGCACACAGGCGTGCCGCGTATCTCAAGCTGTTCGGCAAGGATGTAAAGCGCGTTACCACCACCGTAGGCCCCGAGCAGGAGTACTTCCTGATCGACCGCGAGGACTTGCAAAGCGCGTCCGACCTCATCTTCACCGGCCGCACTCTGTTCGGCGCAATGCCGCCGAAGGGTCAGGAAATGGATGATCACTACTTCGGCGCACTCCGTCCGCGTGTAGCTGCTTTCATGCAGGATCTCGACGAGGAGCTGTGGAAGCTCGGCATCCTCTCCAAGACCAAGCACAACGAGGTCGCGCCCTGCCAGCACGAGATGGCGCCGGTGTTCACCACCACGAACGTTGCGACCGACCACAACCAGCTGACCATGGAGGTCATGCGCACGGTCGCTCAGAAGCACGGCTTTTTTTGCCTGCTGCTGCATGAGAAGCCGTTTGAGGGCGTAAACGGCTCCGGCAAGCACAACAACTGGTCGATTTCCACCGATCGGGGCGAGAACCTGCTCGAGCCGGGCAAGAACCCGAGCGAGAATACCCAGTTCATCCTCTTCCTCGCTGCTGTTATCAAGGGTGTTGACGAGTATCAGGATCTGCTCCGTATCTCCGTCGCTATCCGCAGGCAACGACCATCGTCTCGGCGCAAACGAAGCGCCGCCGGCTATCATCTCCATGTTCATCGGCGACGAGCTTCAGGGCATTCTGACGCAGTCGAGTCCGGTGCGGAGTACACCGATGTTTACAAGACCAAGATGGATCTGGGCGCTGCTGTTCTTCCGCCGATCCCGAAGGACACCACCGACCGCAACCGTACTTCTCCGTTTGCTTTCACCGGCAACAAGTTTGAGTTCCGCTCGCTCGGCTCCTCGGTCAACATTGCCTGCGCGAAACGTCATGCTGAACACCGCAGTCGCAGAAGAGCTGCGTCAGTTCGCAGATGAGCTCGAGGGCGCAGAGGACTTCGAAGCAGCGCTCAGGGCGCTCATCAAGCGCGAGATCACGGCGCACAAGCGCATCATCTTCAACGGCAACGGCTATGACGAGTCCTGGGTCGTCGAGGCAGAGAAGCGCGGCCTGCTCAACCTCAAGAGCGCGGCAGACGCATTCCCGCACTATGTCGATCAGAAGAACCTCGACCTGTTCGCAAAGCACAACGTTTACACGGCGGCTGAGATCAACTCCCGTATGGAGACCCAGCTCGAGGAGTACAACAAGATCCTGCACATCGAGGCTCTGACCATGAGCGATATGGTACGCGAGGAGATCACTCCGGCGTGCATCGCATTCGAAAACGAGCTGGCAGGCACCGTCAATGCCAAGAAGGCAGCAGGCGTTACCGGCGGCATGGAGGCAGGTCTGCTGGGCAAGGTTTCCGAGCTGACCGAGGAGCTGTACGCAAAGAGCGCGGCTCGGACGAGGCAGTTGCAGCAGCCGTCCGGCGACAACACCGCGACCGCGCACTACTATCACGATACCGTTATCGCCGCTATGGACGCTGTCCGTGTACCGGCTGATAAGCTGGAGGGTCTGGTAGGCAAGAAGTTCTGGCCGTTCCCGACCTACTCCGACATTCTGTTCTACGTTTAATAGAGCAGATATCAATTACATTCGTTAGAAAATATATTTTTCTATACACAATGGCGTGTATTTCCCTGTTCCTTCGGGGAGCGGTGGAGATATACGCCATTTCTTTTTTCCATGGGGTTATTAAAAATGGACATCTTGGATCTCGCTACGTCGGTAGACGTAGGCTGGACGCTCGTCGCAGCGGCGTTGGTATTCTTCATGCAAGCCGGGTTTGCCATGGTCGAGACCGGCTTCACGCGTGCGAAGAACGCCGGCAACATCATCATGAAGAACCTGATGGATTTCTCGCTCGGCACGCCGATCTTCTGGATCCTCGGCTTCGGCATCATGTTCGGCGCGGCAAGTCCGTTCTTCGGAGGCTTTGATTTCTTCGCTGACGGCGTTGTCGGTGAGGGCTACGACTGGACGACCCTGATCTTCCAGACCGTATTCTGTGCAACTGCTGCGACCATCGTTTCCGGTTCGATGGCAGAGCGCACCAAGTTCTCTGCATACTGCATTTACTCGATGATTATTTCTGCGGTCATTTACCCGGTTTCCGGTCACTGGATCTGGGGCGGTGGCTGGCTCTCACAGCTCGGCTTCCATGATTTCGCAGGCTCCACCGCAGTACATATGGTCGGCGGCGTGGCAGCTCTTATCGGCGCGAAAATCCTCGGTCCCCGTATCGGTAAATACGACAAGGACGGCAAGGCTCGTGCAATCCCGGGTCACTCCCTGACGCTCGGCGCTCTCGGCTGCTTCATCCTGTGGTTCTGCTGGTTCGGCTTCAACGGCGGTTCTACCGTTGCTCTGTCCGGCGGCGGCGCAGAGGTCGCATCCCGTGTATTCGTAACCACCAACATGGCGGCAGCTGTTGCAACCGTAACCGTTATGTGCATCACCTGATCCGCTACAAGAAGCCTGACGTTTCCATGACGCTGAACGGCTCTCTGGCAGGTCTGGTAGCCATCACCGCAGGCTGCGATGTGGTTACTCCGTTCGGCTCCGTGATCATCGGTATCTGCGCAGGCTTCGCGGTTGTATTCGGCATCGAATTTGTCGATCAGAAGCTCAAGGTAGACGACCCGGTCGGCGCTGTCGGCGTACACTGCATCAACGGCGCTATGGGCACTATCCTCACCGGCCTGTTCGCTTACTACAACGGTACAGAAGTTGAGCCTCTCGGCGTATTCTACGGCGGCGGCTTCCACTTCTTCGGCATTCAGGTTCTCGGCGTAGTCGCAGTCATCGCTTGGGTTGCGATCACCATGACCATCGTATTCAATGTTATCAAGCACCCATCGGCCTTCGCGTAAGCGAGGCTGAGGAGATCATGGGTCTGGATAAAGCCTGAGCATGGCCTGTCCTCCGCATACGCAGATTTATGCCGGTCGTTCCTACTGTTCTGGGCACCAAGGCTGGCGAAACTGCTGGCAAAGGATCAAGGATACCATCCCGGTAGCAGTCGAGAAGGCTGTTCCGGTCACCAAGGTCACCACCGAAGGTGCGGCAGCGGCCGATGGTCAAAGCTGAGCAAGGTCGTCGTCATCACCAAGCAGTCCAAATTTGAGGTACTCAAGGAAGCGCTGGCAGGCATCGGCGTATCCGGCATGACGGTAACGAACGTTATCGGCTGCGGCGTACAGAAGGGCGCTGCCGAGTATTACCGCGGCGCTGAGGTCGATGTAACCCTGCTCCCGAAGCTCAAGATGGAGGTCGTTGTCTCCAAGGTTCCGGTCGAGACGGTCGTTGAGGTCGTCAAGAAGGTTCTGTATACCGGTCATATCGGTGACGGCAAGATCTTCGTTTACGATGTGGAGAACGTCGTAAAGGTTCGTACCGGCGCAGAAGGCTTTGATGCCCTGCAGGACGACGAATAAGACACAGACAATAAGAACCCCGAGGCTGCGGCCTCGGGGTTCTTTGCACTACAGCATAAAAACCGCCGCTCCGTGCCTTTCGGCATAGAGCGGCGGCTGTGCTTTATTTGCTTATTTTTAATGTCTTTGCAAAGCTGTCCTTGAGGGTTACGATACGGTTGAAGCGGCCGGTCTCGCGGTCCTTGCAGTAGTAGCCCATGCGGACGAACTGGAAGCGCTCGCCTTCCTTAGCATCAGCCAGCGACGGCTCGAGCTTGCAGCCGGTCAGCTTCTTGAGCGAATCCGGATTGAGGTAATCCAGATAATCCGTGCCCTCCGGTACGTCGTTTACGTTCTCGAGGGTGAACAGGTTGTCGTACAGATACAGGTCTGCGTCGATGGCGTGCTCGGCAGATACCCAGTGAATCGTGCCCTTGACCTTGCGGCCGTCGACCGGCATGCCGTTGCGGGTCTCGAGGTCTGCGGTGCAGCGATCTCGACGATCTCGCCGTTGTCATCCTTGACGATCTCGTTGCACTTGACGATATACGCGCCCATCAGACGAACCTCGCCGTCCGGCTTGAGGCGCTGGAACTTCGGAGGGCGGAACCTCCGCGAAGTCGCTCTTTTCGATATACAGCTCACGGGTGAACGGAACCTTGCGGTGCCTGCTTCCTCATTGCGCGGATTGTTCGGCACTTCGAACTCCCTCGCACTGACCCTCCGGATAGTTGGTGATGACCAGCTTGACCGGCTCGGGTGACAGCCATGCGGCGCAGCGCGGTGTCGTTCAGCTCTTCGCGGATGCAGTGCTCGAGCAGCGCTTGATGTCGACGAGCGAATTTGCCTTCGCGATGCCGGCGCGCTGTACAAAGTCAAGGATCGCGCTCGGCGTGTAGCCGCGGCGGCGCAGTGCGCACAGCGTAGGCATACGCGGGTCGTCCCAGCCCTCGACGTGCTTCTCGAACACGAGCTGGCGCAGATAACGCTTGGACATGACCGTGTGCGTTACATTCAGGCGGGCAAACTCGCGCTGCTTGGGATGATGCGGCAGCGGGCAGTTGTCAACGACCCACTCGTACAGCGGACGGTGGTTCTCAAACTCAATCGAGCACATGGAGTGCGTGATGCCCTCAAGTGCGTCCTGAATCGGGTGCGCGAAGTCGTACAGCGGATAGATGCACCACTTGTCGCCCTGACGGTGATGATGTGCGCGGACGATGCGGTAGATCGCCGGGTCACGCAGGTTCATGTTCGGGCTGGCCATGTCGATCTTGGCGCGCAGCGTCTTGGAGCCATCGGCGAACTTGCCGTCGCGCATGTCCTGGAACAGCTGGAGGTTTTCCTCGACCGAGCGGTCGCGGTACGGGCTCGGCTTGCCCGGCTGGGTCAGAGAGCCGCGGTACTCGCGCATTTCCTCCTGTGTCAGATCGTCTACATACGCCTTGCCGTCCTTGATGAGCTGCACGGCGCACTCGAAGCAGGTCTCGAAGTAATCCGAGCCGTAGTACACACCGCCGCTCGGCTCCTCGCCGGTCAGCCACTTGATGTCCTCCCAGATGGAGTCTACATACTCGGTATCCTCCTTGACCGGGTTGGTGTCGTCATAGCGCAGGTTGAACAGGCCGTTGTATTTCTTTGCGATCGACCAGTTGATGAAGATCGCCTTTGCCGAGCCGATGTGCAGATAGCCGTCGGCTCGGGCGGAAAACGGGTGTGGATGCGCTCGAAAGACCGTTTTTAATGTCCTCGTCGATGATTTCTGTCAGGAAGTTGTTTACATTCTCTAACATTTATTATTCCATCCCTTGGAATAGAATTGAAAAATGGAAAATTGAAAATTGCGTTGCTGCGCGCGATGCATTTAAGCGCCGCGGCTCCTTCATTCTCTATTATCCATTTTACATTTTCCATTATTCAGAGCGCATCTGTCACTTAGACAGGCGTTCCAGAACCTTTTCCTTACCCAGAATACCCATTACGGTCTGAGGTCCGGTGCGTTCTGGCGGCCTGCGACTGCTACGCGGACGACCATGGAACACGTCGCCTACCGCGCCCTTATAGGCGGACGGGTCAGCCTTATAGGCCTTGGTGTCGGCTGCGCATAGCCGTGTGCAGAAGCGATCTGCTTCATCTTGTCGAAGAAGCCGTCCGGCGTATCGTTCTCGTCGAACATGCCGGCGAAGTCGGTCAAGGATCGCCTTTGCGTCCTCGGCGGAAACGCGCCCGGCATGGTGTAATCCGGCCGGAACAGCTCGTCGAACATGAAGTCCATGTAGCCCTTCGCGTCAGACCAGAGAGCGAGGTCCTTGCGCGGCTTTTTGCCGCCGCGGCCGATGGCAAGGTACGCCTTGGAGAACGCCGGGTCGCGGGTCAGCAGTGCGTTAAACTCCTTGTCGTTGACAGCAGACCACTGGCAACAAAGTCGTAAACCTGCTCGGCGGTCATGCGCGAAATGACGTTCTTGGAAACGTCGCGCCCAGCTTTTCGATGTCGAACAGCGCGCCCGGAGCCGCTCATCTTCTTGGTGGTGAACGGGAAATCGTTCATCGGCAGATCCGGATTTGCGCGGCGCCACTCCTCGAAGTTGGAGTTGAGGAGCGTCATCAGATACTCGAGCACGGCCGGGACCGGGTAGCCCTCCTGCGCGTAGAACGTCAGCGCGAGCTCCGGGTCCTTGCGCTTGGACAGCTTGCGCTTGCCGCCGGTCTCCGGGTCGATCTTCATCAGCTGGGCGGTGTGTGCGTACTTCGGCGCCTTCCAACCCATCGCGCGGAACAGCTGCAGATGTACCGGCAGCGTTGCCAGCCATTCCTCGCCGCGCACAACGATGGTCGTGCCCATCAGATGATCGTCCACAACGTGTGCAAAGTGATAGGTCGGGATGCCGTCCGACTTGAGGATAACGACGTCCTGATCGTTCTCAGTGACCTCCATCTTGCCCTTTTACGAGGTCCTCGTGACGGATCTTGTGCTCGATGCTGCCCTCGGAACGGAAGCGGACAACATACGGCGTGCCCTTGGCAAGCTCTGCCTCGATGTCCTCCATCGGACGGTCGCGCCATACGGCGTACTTGCCGTAGTAGCCGAAGTTTTCCTTGTTCTTCTCCTGCTGTCTCGTGCGCAGCGGAGAGCTCCTCCTCGGTGCAGAAGCACGGGTACGCCATGCCGCGCTGCACGAGGGACTTGACGAAGGTCTGGTAGATCTCGGCACGCTGGCTCTGTCGGTAGGACCGTAGATGCCGGTCTCGCCGTCAGTCGTTGCACCCTCGTCGAACGGCAGGCCGAACGACTTGAACGCGTCGATGATCATCTGCACGCCGCCCTCTACCTCACGCTTGCGGTCGGTGTCCTCAATACGCAGATAAAATACGCCCTTGGACTGGTGCGCCAGACGCTCGTCTACGAGCGCGCCGTACAGATTGCCGAGGTGCATGAAGCCCGTGGGGCTCGGGCCCATACGGGTGACCTTCGCGCCTTCGGGCAGGTCACGCTTCGGGTAGCGCGCCTCGATGTCCTCGGGCGTGGTATTGATATGCGGAAACAGTCTGTCCGCCAAAAGCTTGTGATCCATTTACTTCACTCCAAGTTGCGATATTACACAGTTCGGCACTGTTCCGGCCCTGCGGCTCGGATATGCGCCCACGATATGAATATTTTAACACAGCACGCCATCAGACGCAAGGCATTTCACGGTTTTCCGCGCGAAAGACGCACAATATCTGCCTGATCGCGCGGTATGTATTATAATGTATGCTGAAATAAAATTTTTTTCAGGAGATTGCTATGAAACGAATTCTTGCGGCGTCCCTTCTGCTGATCACGCTTTCCGGCTGCGGCGGCAAAAGTGAGCCGTATTCCACCGATTTTTTTGCCATGGATACCTTCATGTCGGTCAAGGTGCTCGGCTCTGACGGCGAAAGCCTCGCACAGCAGTGTGAGAACGAGATCAACGAGCTCGAAAGCGTGCTGTCGCGCACACGCGGGGATACCGATATCGCGAAGCTGAACGCGGCGGACGGCGCGCCGGTAACGCTGTCGGACGAGGGCGCGAAGCTGCTGAGCACGGCGCTCGAGCTCAGCGCCGCGACAAACGGCGCATACGACCCGACGGTCGCGCCGCTGACCGACCTTTCTGGGGCATCGGCACCGAGCATCAGCAGGTACCGGCGCAGAGCGACATTGATGCTGCGCCAGACCGTCGGCACGCAGCACGTTCATGTCAGCGGCGACAGCGTGCAGCTGGACGGCGGCTCGAGGATCGACCTCGGCGGCATCGCGAAGGGCTATGCGGCCGACCTGTGCGCGGACATTTGAAGGACGCGGATGCGGACGGACTGCTCGTGCTGGGCGGCAATATTTACGCCGTCGGCACGAACGAGGGGAAGGACTGGAACATCGGCATCGCGGACCCGGACGAGCCGACCGACACGGTCGCGGCGGTCGCGGTGCACGATCTGTCTGTCGTCACCTCGGGCGACTACGAGCGTTATTTTGAGCAGGACGGCGTGCGCTATCATCATATCTTTGACCCGGAAACCGGTTATCCGGCCGCGTCCGGCCTGCGCAGCGTCACGGTCATCGACGAGAATTCCACCCGAGCGGACGCGCTGACTACTACACTTTTGTCATGGGCGCGGACAAAGGCCGCGCGTACTGCGAAAAAGAACGGCATCGCCGCCGTATTCATCACCTCGGACCGGCAGGTTTTCACGACCGAAAAGGTCTCGGAGCTTTGCAGCTTCAGCTTTACCGGCGAGAACAAGGGGTATACCTATGCGCAGTAAAATGAAAATGGGGCGATTTTGTCATTATCGGTGCGGTGCTGCTGCTCGCCGGGGCAATGCTCGCATTTTTCGCGGCGAAGGCTTCGGGCGATACGCTGTACGCCGAGGTCTGGCAGGATGATAAACTCGTCGAGCGGGTCGAGCTGACCGACACGACCGACCGTACCATCGACCTCGACGGACATAACGTGATCGTGCTCTCGGGCAAAACGGCCGTGATGCAGTCGGCGGACTGTCCGGATCAGGTCTGCGTGCGAACCGGACGGCTTACCCCCTGTGCCGGACAGGTCGCGGTCTGCCTGCCGCACCGCGTTATTCTCAAGTTGACGGGCACCTCGACCGACGGCATCGACGCCATTGTATCCTGAGAGGGGGAGCCGTATGAAACGTTCGAAGCTTGAGGTCTGCGGCATGCTGACCGCTCTCGCCATTATTCTTTCCATCGTTGAGCGTATGTTTCCGCTCGACGCGGATCATCCCCATCCCGGGCGTCAAGCTCGGCCTCGCGAATGTTGTAACGCTGTTCGCGCTGACGCGGCTCGGTCTGCGCGATTCGCTCGCGGTCGTCATCGTTCGCGTGACGCTCGCGTCCCTGCTCATGGGGCAGTGTGTGACGGCGTTCCTGTTTTCGCTGTTCGGCGGTCTGCTCGCGCTGTTTGTCATGTGGGCGCTTGCACGCGGAAAAAGTTCTGTTCGCTGCTCGGCGTGAAGCGTCGCGCCGCCGCGCATCGGTCAGATCGCCGCTGCGGTGCTGTGGATGAAAACGACTGCCGTACTTGCTTATCTGTCCCTATCTGCTGCGTTCATCGAGCGTTCCGCTTGGCCTTGTGACCGGACTCGTATGTGCGGTCGTGCTGACGCACATGAAAAAAATTGATCTTCACGCATAAAATTTCGTTTTTCCTCCCACACCATCATAAAAACCGAGGAGGAAAACGATATGAAAATGCTATTGACAATGCTCATCGCGCTGCTGTGCGCCTTCGGCTGGCTTTCCGCCTGCGGCAGCAACACAGCGGACACGCCGAACAAGGACACGCAGCAGAATCAGACCGACAACAATGCCGGCACCAACTCTGCCGCGACACGGAAACGAACGTTCCGCCTGAGGGAAACGTGAACTCGCAGGCCCGGACGGCACGGCAGGTGACGGCGGTACGGTCGGAGGCGATATTGAAAATGCCGTGGACGATGCAGGAAATGCCGTCGGCGGCGCGATGGATGATGTCGGAGACGCAGCAAAAAATGCAGGAAAGGCAGTCTCTGACGCGGTAAAGCCGTAAGAAAACAGAGCGCGCTTTTGGGGGCTGCTGCTGTTTTTCGTGAGAAATGGACTTTTATCGACAGACTGAAGCGACAGGTTTGCGCCTGTCGCTTTTGTGTCTCGGAGTCCCTGCGGTTCAGGCGGACACCGGTTTTCACAAATTACATCACAAAACTAAACACCAAACATAAGTTTGAAGCTTTTAACTTTGGTGCGGATGGGGACTTGGAAACCCCCACGTCCTTGCGAACACTAGCACCTGAAGCTAGCGCGTCTGCCATTCCGCCACATCCGCATGTGGTATTTAATTGTTTCGCTGAAAGAAATGGTGCGAGTGACGGACTTGAACCCGTACGTCGTTCGACATTACACGCCCTCAAACGTGCCTGCCAGTTCACCAGTTCCAGCACACCGCATTTTCCTTTGTCGAGTCGCCTCACTGTCAGCGACAAGAATTATTATACATAATGGAAGCCGGTTTTGTCAACGGTTTTTTGAAAGTTTTTGAAAAATCAAAAGAAATTTTTTTAAAAATGCTGAAGAATAATAAAACCGTTCCAGTTTCGAAAAAACAGAGCGGTTTCGCCAGAAAAAGTTAAAATCGCTTAAAAACAGTCCGTGGCGGTTGCAGTACCAGTAAAGAATACCGTGGCCGCGTCGGAAAAAGCACGCCTCTGCGTTTCCTTCGGGGATAAAGCGCACAAAGCTCGAAGCGGTCGTCCGTACAGCAGGCGGCGAACGAAAGATAGTAAGCGATTTGTTCATCGGATGGGGGAGGAGATATAAAGCTCGTGCTCAATAATCACTCACGTGGACGTCGATACGCCTCGTCGGCCGTTTCGGCTTCGAGCGGGGCAGGGTATTTTCAGCTTTGAGATCATCGCACTGCCGGTCGCGGCAGCAGCCGCACACCGGACACAATACCTGGAGTGCACGCATATTGGCCGCGCGCGGTTGACGTTGATGACCTGCTCGCCGGAAAAGCAGCTCCGGGCACGGAAACGCGCAGCGCTGCAAGCGGCTCGAAAGCGAAATGTCCGGAAAGCCGCCCGTTTCCCTTAATTAAAAGATATTGTTGGGTAAAAAAGAAAGGTCAGTCGATTTTGCCGATGAAGCGGTAGTAGATTTCTACTTCCTGTTCACGGCTTCCGTCCTCGCCCTTGACAGCTTCGTGGACGGTTATTTTTTCAATTAGAGTGTTCAGAAGTTCGGCGGTCAGCTCCACAGGGTTGACATACTGTTTCATCAGGGCAATCCACTTTTCAGCATCCGCTGCGGTCTGTACGGCGGCTTCCATCGTTTCGTGAAGCTGTCTTATTTTTGTTTCAAGCTCCTTTTGCTCGTTCTGGTACTTCTCGGACAGCATATTGAAGTTATACTCGGTTATGCGTCCGGCAGACCAGTCCTCATACATTTTAGCAAACAGCCCGTCAACCTCGGCTTTACGCTTCTCTGCCTTTTTCAGCTCCGCAGCCTGCTTTTTCTTCGCAGAGTTTCTTTCCCTGTCGCTGGCATTGAGCAGGCGTTTCAGCAGCTTGTCCTCGTCTTTCTGTGCCGCCAGCATAGACCAGTATTGCAGTCTTGCAAGCACATAGGCATACAGTACATCATAGCGGATATAGTATGGAACACTGGCGTAATCCCTGCCCGTTCTTGCTGCAATGGTAGTACCTGTATGTGTTCTTATTCTGCTTGTTTTCCCATAGGCTAAAGACCATCCGCAGTTCGCACATTTTATCAATCCTGCGAAAATCATGTCGTACCGTTTCTGCGTTTCCTGCGTCTGCTTACAATCAGCTGCAAACTTTTGGGTTGCTTCTTCCAGAAGTGACTAGTAAATTCAGTTATGGTGCAAATTCATTAGTTATCCTCCATCTGAATCATTTCATTAACCGTTCTCATCTTCTGCTGAATGATTTTCCGGTGCTTGTCCCGCAGTTCCGTATTGTCTAAAATGTCTTGTACATGGGACGTTCCACACTTTTTCATCAATCAGCATGAGCATTTTCGCCGTCGGTGCCACCTGATGCGAAAACCAGTTCAGCGTCCGTTCCAGCGTATACGGCTCGGGTGCAGTTGTCAGTTTGAGCGTATTGCGGTGCTTGCCGATAAAGGTTTCCCACATCGGGTTCAGCGGCCATTCCTCACGCGGTTTGCCGCTTTCCTTATCCACAAAACGCACATAGCGGTTGATAATGCCGAACGCCGTTTGTTCCGGATTCTCGTTCGACACAAGATCATACACAGCGTTGTCCGCACGCTCATTTTTCAGCCGGATTTCAAAGCGGTTCTGAATGTCCGCCTGTTCGAGCGGCGTACCGTTTTTCACCAGTTGCTCATACGCTTTCTCGTAAAGGCAAAAGTACAAAATCGGACTGCATCGAGCCGATGTACAGCGTTGCGCCCATGTGGGCGCTGTCCTGCTCCTGCCGACTTCCCAGCCCGCCCGAGCGAAACGCCCGAAAACTGCGGAATACCGAAACGCACTCCTCCTTGCGGCATTTGCTGATGAGAAGCGGAATGTCCAGCATACCCACCAGATCATTTACTGCGAGGTCTACCCGTTTGAACACCGCCCTTTTCTTTCATGCACTTGCGGAAAAATTCGTACCAAGTCCGCTTTTGTCCGTCCAGATACGCTTCAAACTGCCGACAGCCTTTGCCGCGCAGTTCGAGCAGCACGCCCATTTCTTCCAGCGGTGAGGTCAGCACCATCACGTCACCAATCCGGTATGTGCTCGTGTAGCCGTACATTCCACGCGGCTCCTGCACCAGATATTTCATTTTCAGCCGAAGCACATCTTCGATAATGTGCTTTACATCCATTGTTGGAAAGCGGATACGCGCATAGTCAAACAACAGTGTCAGCGGCTCAGGGTGCAGACGAATGAGCGCGTCTTTCAGCCGCTTGCGTACCTTTTGCGGCACGGATTGGTTTTCCTGCTCCAACCGGCGGTAATACTCCTCCGTCAGTCCGGCTTCCAGGCCAGTTCCTGTTCGGATACGCCAATTTGCATCCGTTTTGCCCGAAAGTCCGTTATCCAAGTCCTGTTTTGCAATTTTACCTCCGTTTCTGATTGATTTTGTACAAAGTTTTGCGTAGTTCGCCTATCTTGTCCGATTTGTACCCCCTGTTAGAGAAAGGGGGTTCCGACGTTCGGGCGCGGCTGACGCCGCGCCCGCTGCACCGTTCCGTGCCGTCGGCTTTCGCGCTGCACGCCGCCGCACGGACGGCGCAGCGAGGGCACAATCACCATTTTTCTGCACTTCCTTAATCTCCTGCAAAAAGTCGTATCCTTTCGGCACGATTGGAGTATAAAACTCCGTAATCACCCCCTTTCCGGTATCGGCGTAACCTCGGCCCTTGATATTCTTGAAAAAGAACTCCTTTTTCGTTTCGCCAAACATCATACTGTATCCAAGTTCGGACATTCTACCAAGCGCAACACGAAAGTTAAACTGGTCGCGGATACCGTCACCGAGGTATTTTGCGTCCGGGCGCTGACAGGCGAGAATCAGGAAGAATCCCGCCTGCCGTCCCAGCATGACAATCTGCCGCAGCTTGTTCAGCACATCTTCGCGCTCCCTGCTGGTCAGCATTTCCATGAACGCAACGTACTCATCAAACACGAGAAACTGCGGAGAAAGTCCGAGATACGCATAGTTTTCGCCGGTTTTGTAACCCTCCATGCGCCTTCATATCCGCACTGCGTTCGTGCATAGCCGTGCAGAAATCGGTGATACACTGCACGATCTCCTCTTTGCGGCTGTACACGTTCGTCAGGATAGTACACAAATCCGCTAAGTCCGCGTTTTTTTTCGGGTCGAGAATGTACAAAACCGCATTAGTTTGCAACAATGCCCGAATCAGCGTCAGGATAAAGTACGTTTTGCCGCCGCCTGTACCGCCTGCAACGAGCATATGCGGCAGGCTGTCAAACTCCCAATAAGTGTTCTGCATAAGCCGCATTTTGCCGTGCTCCACGCGAACCTCGGAGATGGGGATACGGTTAGAGATCATGTCATACAGCAGCGTGTACTCCACAAATCCGTCCAGCAGTTCTCTGCTGATCAGCTCACAATACAGGCCGCTTTCCAGCTTGTTTTCCAAGTGCAGCAGCGGTTCTTGAAACTTTCCGAGCGTAATCTCCGCCGTGATATGCAAAAGCCCGTTTTCCATGCGGTAGTACATTCGCGGAAAACGGGCAATCTTCGGTTTTGAACTTGCAGGCAGGTCCTAAAAAATCCCTCGGACTGTTTGGTGTCGCTCTGCTCATACCACTGGTTTTCCAGTACCATGCGCGCCAGCTTTTGCCGATGGCGCATTTCATTCAGCTTGTCCGGAAACCGGCGGTACAGCAGCCACGCCGTCACGGTACACACTTTTTTACACCCATGGCCGCGCTGAACAGCAGGTAAGCCACGGACGGACTGCGCCAGTCTGTGCGGATATTCAGCAGTACAAATGCCACGGCAAACACTACGAACAGCAGGAAAAACACCGTTCGGAACACCAAATCTTTATCGTTCGGACGAATCCGCCTGCCGCGCTTTCTCCACAGCCTGTGCATTACGATTTCTTATCCGCCAGAACATCCTTGTGCGGCTGGCTGTTCTGCGCGGGCGTTTTGAGCACCAGATCGTCCGCCTTGATGTACCAGTCCACCTCGGCGCTGTTGCCGAACGTCACATGAGCGATGGCGCCGAACATCGGGTTGACCAGCTTCACTTCTGCGTTGTACGCGAAATCACGCATCGGCACGCTCGCCGGAACGCTGACCTGAATCATGCGGCCTTGCTTTGTCGCTTTTCAGGTCATAGGTGCGCTCCTTGACCACATCGGACGGCGTGCCGTCTGCGTTCTCCTCGAACACCTCACGGCGCATTGCCGAAAAACGCAGCGTGCCGAGCGTTGCTTCATTTTCACCGAAAAAGCCATTGCTGAATCTCATAATTTATACCGTCCTTTCCCGTTTACGCCTTTTTCAATATCTTCCGCGTGCAGAATGTAGTCCACGAACGCGCGGCCGTTGATAACATAGCCCTCAGCCGTCACCGACGGATTCTTGAGCTTGATCGGCTCCATGTACGCGAACTGTTTCTGACCTGCCGCGCCGTCGATCACGACCTCAATATCATCCGCACGCTGCACATCGCTGAACAGCTTGTAGCGGCGGTACAGCACCTTGGTCTGGGTGCCGTTGCGGCGGGTGTCGCCGCGCTTCACCTCGGCTGGACCGCCAAATTCCAGATTGCCGAGCGACTTCGCCATGTTCGGGATAACAAATTTCAGTTCCATAAAAAGACCTCCAAATTCCAATTCATTACTTCCGCAATACCCGCCATCACATATTCTGCGCACGGCAGGGCAATCGAGTTGCCAAGTGCGCGATAACGGGCATGATCGCTGATTTCGCTTCGTCCTTGCAGCCGTACTTTGTCCAGTTTTCAGGCAGACCCATCAGCCGCTCACATTCCAGCGGTGTCAGCACACGCAGGGAATCCGTCTTGTTCCTCACCCTCGTACCAAAACGAAAACGGCGCCGTTACACTGGCAAGCAGAGTTGGGAATGGTTCTCCCTCCCCGTCCGAAGCTGGCGCAGAACCCTTTCTGATCTCCGACCTGTGCCATAGTTCGCATCCGTCGAAGGGAAAACGGTCTGACGATGGGTACCTGCCGCCCTGTTTGAGCAGCAGGTACTCCACTTCCTTGGGGTGGCGGACAGCCCGCCCGGACCGCCAATCGCAGAAAACGGGAGCACAGTCCGGGGCTTAAATAATACTTCTCCGGCACGCTGACCTGCAAAATCCGCCACGACGAACACGCGCTTGCGCCGCTGTACGAGGGCGGGTTCTCCCCAATACTGGGCGTCCAGCAGTCGCCAAGCGGTATCAGCGCGTCCCCCTCGCACCATTATTCCGGCGTGTGCCCATCCACGAGGAGGCACTGAAACCTCGGCACCTGTGAACGCACTGAGCATGGCTGCAAAATCCAGCCTGTCATGTGAAGAAAACGCTCCTGCAACGTTTTCCCAAATACAGAAAGCTGGATACCGCCATTGGTTGCATATCTCATCTCCTCGATAATTCGCATCGCCTGATAAAATAGGCTAGATTTTTTACCCGCGAAACCATTTCTCGTGCCAATCTGCGACAAGTCCTGACAGGGCGAACCGAATGTGATCACATCGACCGGCGGTATCTCTGCACCGCTGATCTTTGTAATGTCGCCCAGGTGCAGCATATCCGGGAAATGCCGTTTGGTGATGGAGATCGGGCGTGCTTCGATCTCGCTCGCCCACACAGGCTCTATGCCGCAGTGCATCGCCGCCAATGGAAACACGCCGATTCCATCGAACAGACTGCCGAGTTTAAGTGCGGTCACGCGCATACCTCGTGCGGCCCATCGTGCCGTGGATACGACAGTTGCCGGTGCGGATTTTCTTACCGCGCACACGGGCAAGGCAGTCACAATGCTCGTCCGGGTCCAAGTGCGCGCCGCAGTGCGGACAGGTGTTGTAGTACATGAGTATTCCTCCTACCTATTACATGAATTGCTATACTATCTGCACACTGAACGGCGGCGGTCTGGCAAGCAGACAATAGATTTTTATATTGAGTAAGCATGATCTTCTCCTTTTTCGGGTAATGAAAAAAAGCCGTCCTCACTCGAGCACGGCTTTTGACCTGTATTGATATATCAAATCTTACAGTTTTCAGAAACAACTTATCTTATCGGCAAAATATAAACCAATTAATTTTATATTTTCATATATCTCTTGCCGATAATATGGTATACTATAAATACAGCTATCCCTGCTCGGAGGTGAGCATATGAACTATCTTTCTGTTGCAGAAACAGCGAAAAAGTGGAATATTTCCGAACGAAGTGTGCGAAATTACTGTGCACAGGAACGTATTCCGGGTGCTGTGCTGATCGGCAAAAAACATGGCACATTCCCGAGAATGCAGAAAAGCCTGCTCGCAGTAACGGCAAAAAAAAACGCCTGTCAAAACATTGCTTTCCATTCTGCAGGAAGAAAAAACGAACCAAGTATGCCGGAGGTATCTATCACAAAACCCAAATCGACCTGACCTACAACTCTAACCACATCGAGGGGCAGCCGCCTGACGCACGACCAGACACGTTATATTTTTGAAACCAACACCATCGGTGTAGAAAACGAGGTGCTGAATGTGGACGATGTGATTGAAACCTCGAATCACTTCCGTTGCATTGATCTAATCATCGATCATGCAGCCAGCACGCTAAGCGAGCATTTCATCAAAGAACTGCACCATATTCTGAAAAGCGGCACCAGTGATTCCCGTAAGGACTGGTTCGCCGTTGGCGAGTATAAGCGCCTGCCAAACGAGGTCGGCGGTATGCAGACCGCACTTCCAGAAGAAAGTTGCCGATAAAATGAAAGCTCTGCTATCTGACTATAACGCCGTTCCTAAAAAGACACTGGACAATATTCTGGATTTTCACGTGCGCTTTGAGCGTATCCACCCATTTCAAGACGGCAACGGCCGCGTTGGACGGCTTATCATGTTCAAGGAATGTCTCAAATACAACATCGTTCCGTTTATCATAGAAGAAAACCTCAAGATGTTTTATTATCGCGGTCTCAAGGAATGGTATAACGAAAAAGGGATATCTTACGGATACCTGCTTAACCGCACAGGATAAGTACAAAGCCTATCTTGACTATTTCCGTATTCCATACTAAAATATTGTTCCATCCCCATATCCAAAGGGGTTCTCCCATACTACCAATCACTCTTAACATCCAATGATACCTTTATCCGTAGTCGTTATATATTTAGAGGCGAGCATTCCCACCTTTAATAAATAACGCTACTATAATGTGAAAAAACATTGCAGTGTGAAATAGCATATTACGTTATATTACAAATTTGTAATTGAAAGTGAGCGTAAAATATGATTATATCTGAATTAAAGGTTTATAACTTCCGTCAGTTTCAGTCTGTAGATGGTGCTCCCGGCTTAAAAATCACTTTTCACAAAGGCCTCAACGCTAATTGGTGAGAATGACTCAGGAAAAACCGCTGTAATCGATGCATTAAAATTAGTTTTACTGACTCAAAGCAATGAGTATATCCGACCATTAGATGAAGATTTTTATAAACCTATTGTCGGAGAAGCATGTTCAGAGTTTAAGATTGATTGCACGATTTCAGAATTACACAGAATGAAGCAAAAAACTTTATTGAATACCTTTCATTTAACAAGGCCGAAAATGAGATTGAATATACGCTTGAGCTTCACTATCGCGCATGGAAAGAAAATCACAAGATTTATCAGGAATTGCGTGTCGGTGATATAGATGACGGATTTCAATCGATGGAAAAGTAAGAGAATTGCTGAAAGCCGTTTATCTGAAAAACCTCTCCGTGATGCCGAACGAGAAATGAGTTCTGGGCGTGGTTCTAGAATCTCGCAAATACTTTCTCAATCACCCTGTTTTCAAAGATAAGAAAGAACATACTATTCTTGACATTTTCCAAATCGCGAATAAACAAATCGAAGACTATTTTATCGGTGATTCAGATGGAAACCGTATTCTTCAGACAATTCGTGATAATTTAGCATCGTTTAACGATAAAAAATCAGGCCAGTAATGCAGAATTGAAAACTTCGGATATCCAGCTCAAAGCTATACTGGAATCACTGTCGTTAAATGCACCAGAAATAAACCCCGGACTGGGCGGGTGAATCTACTGTTCATCGCAGCAGGTTGTGCTAGCAAGGCCGAACTGCAATCGGGCGTCGCGATAATGGCTCACCGCTGTGCGCCCGATCCTCGCTCGTCGGCGCCGGGCCGGCTGGCGGGGAACGCTTCTTATACTTCTGATGGCCGCTGCAGTGGGCTGGCCGACATGGTGGCCGGCATCTTCAAAAGCTATCAACCGGGCCGCTGGGCGGCCTGCTGCAGGGTATCGAACCCCGCTGGCGGCCGATGTTCGCCCCCTCGCTCGAAGGACTCGACATCGCTCCCCGACTCGCTGCGGGTCCTGCGGAAGCTCCCCGAAGCGCTGACCGCAGCAGGCTACTCCGGCGACTGGACGGTTTATGTCCCCGCCGAAGCCGTGAGCGGCCGCTACGGAACAGTCTCGGCCCATGCCGCCACCTCCGTAACGCTCGCCGTACTCGCCTGCACGACGATCCGCCGGCGGTGGTTCAGCCTGCTGATGGCGTTCTGTACCGCGGCGATCTGCTATTCGCGCATCTACCTTGCCAAAACACTACCCCCCGCAGACATCCTCTGGGGCATACTCCTCGGCATGCTCCTCGGCTGGGCGGCCCACCGCGCGCTGCTCTGCCTCGACCGGAAGACCGCCCGGGGAAATAATTGCGTATGTGCCCTTTTTTTTTTTCGTAATTTTGCACGATCGAATCAAGCTATAAACCAAAAAAGACGAACATACATGGCAATCGAACTCAGCGAACAGGAACAGTTGCGCCGCCAGTCGCTCAAAGCGTTGCGCGACCTGGGCATCGAGCCTTATCCCGCCGCACGCTACGAAGTGACGGCCACGGCGCGTGAAATCGCCGAAAACTACGACGACACGAAGCACAACTACGACGACGTCCGCATCGCCGGCCGCATCATGTCGCGCCGCATCATGGGCAGCGCCTCGTTCTTCGAATTGCAGGATCACACGGGCCGCATCCAGGTCTACATCCGCCGCGACGACATCTGCCCCGAAGGCGACCCGACGCTCTACAACACCGTCTTCAAGAAACTGCTCGACATCGGCGATTTCATGGGCGTCGAAGGCTTTCGCCTTCCGCACCAACACCGGCGAGTTGTCGGTACACTGCAAACGCTTCACCGTGCTGTCGAAGTCGATCCGCCCGCTGCCCGTCGTCAAGGAGAAGGACGGCAAGACGTTCGATGCCTTCACCGACCCGGAGGTGCGCTACCGCCAGCGGTATTTGGACCTGATCGTCAACCCGCAGGTCAAGGGAGGTCTTCGTCAAGCGGGCGAAGATCATGGCCACGATGCGCGAGTTCTTCAACTCGAACGGGGATACATCGAGGTCGAGACCCCGATCCTCCAGCCCATCCCCGGCGGCGCATCGGCGCGTCCGTTCATCACCCACCACAACTCGCTCGACGTCGACCTCTACCTTCGCATCGCCACGGAGCTCTACCTCAAAAAAACTCATCGTAGGCGGTTTCGAAGGGGTCTACGAGTTCGGCAAGAACTTCCGCAACGAGGGCATGGACCGCACGCACAACCCCGAGTTCACCTGCATGGAGATCTATGTCGCCTACAAGGACTACCTGTGGATGATGGAGTTCACCGAGCAGATGCTCGAGCGGGTGTCGATGGCCGTGAACGGCACGACGGAGCTCGAGATCGACGGCCGCAAGGTGTCGTTCAAGGCGCCGTTCCGCCGCCTGACGATGACCGACGCCATCCGCGAAAAGACCGGATACGACATCACGGGCCAGACGGAGGAGCAGCTGCGCGAGGCCTGCAAGCGCCTGAACGTCGAGATCGACGACACGATGGGCAAGGGCAAACTGATCGACGCCATCTTCGGACAGTACTGCGAGGAGGAGCTCATCCAGCCCACCTTCGTCTGCGACTACCCCATCGAGATGTCGCCCCTGTGCAAGCGTCACCGCGACAACCAGGACCTCACGGAGCGTTTCGAGCTGTTCGTGAACGGCAAGGAGCTCTGCAACGCCTACTCGGAGCTCAATGACCCGATCGACCAGCTGGAGCGCTTCCAGGAGCAGCTGCGGCTCTCGGAGAAGGGCGACGACGAGGCGATGTTCATCGACATGGACTTCGTGCGTGCCCTGGAGTACGGCATGCCGACCTGCTCGGGCATGGGCATCGGCATCGACCGTCTGACGATGTTCCTGACCGGCCAGAGCTCGATCCAGGACGTACTCTTCTTCCCGCAGATGCGTCCCGAGAAGAAGGTCGTGGCCGATCCCGTGGAGGCCTATACGGCCATCGGCGTCCCCGAGGAGGTGCCCGTGATTCAGAAGATGGGTTACCTCACCGTCGAATCGCTGAAAAAACTCGCCCCCGGCAAGTTCTTCAACGACCTGTGTGGCTTCAACAAGAAGAACAAGCTCGGGCTCAAGGCTCCCTCGATCGACGAGGTCAAGGCGTGGTGCTCGGAACAGGAATAACTCAGGTTGCCGGGTCGCAGGAGCCATAGCCGCATCCCGACAGCCCGGCTCCAACCCGGAGATGAAAGACAGAACACATTAACACAAATAAAAAACAGACCGAAAATGAGAAAGAAAATTGTTGCCGGCAACTGGAAGATGAACACGCTTCCCGCCGAAGGTGTCGAACTGGCCAAAGGCGTCGTAGCCGGCCGCGGCGAGGTATGCTCGTGCGTGAACTTCATCGTCTGCCCGCCGTTCACCCACCTGGCAATGGTCGCCGAGACCCTGAAGGGTTCGGACGTCGAACTGGGCGCCCAGAACTGCGCCGCCGAGGCCAAAGGCGCCTACACGGGTGAGGTCGCCGCCTCGATGATCGCCGCCCTGGGTTGCAAGTATGTGATCCTCGGCCACTCGGGCGCCGCCAGTACTACGGCGAGACCTCCGCTACGCTCAACAAGAAGATGGAGCAGGCCTATGCCAACAACCTTACGCCGATCTACTGCGTGGGTGAGAACCTCGAGGAGCGCGAGGCCGGCAAGCACTTCGACGTGGTGAAGGCCCAGATCGAGGAGGTCGTTTACAACCTCACCGAGGAGCAGTTCAAGAACCTCGTGATCGCCTACGAGCCCGTATGGGCCATCGGTACGGGCAAGACCGCCTCGGCCGAGCAGGCACAGGAGATCCACGCCTACATCCGCAAGGTGCTCGCCGACAAGTTCGGCGCCGCAGCTGCCGAGTGCCCGATCCTCTACGGCGGTTCGTGCAAGCCCTCGAACGCTGCCGAGATCTTCGCCAAGGAGGATGTGGACGGCGGCCTGATCGGCGGTGCCGCCCTGAAGGCCGAGGACTTCCTCGCCATCGGCAAAGGATTCGCCAAATAATCGGGTCTGACCCCGAACGGACACCCCGGATTCCGGCCATAGCGGAATCCGGGGTGTTTCATTCTCGCACCGCGCACCGCCGTACCGAAGCGGGTAACGGCCCGGCGCACCGACGGCCGGAAAACAGGCAGGCGCCCGGACACAAAAGAAGGCGCGGAACCCGAAGGTCCGCGCCGCAACTACGGAGACAGCCGTATGTCAATCGTCGATCTCGACCACCTGGAACTTCCGGTCGAACTTGATCTCCAGGCCGTTCGAGAGTTCTACCTCCCATGTATACTTGTTCCGGTCGATCTTCCGGATGAACTGCCCCGCAAAACTGGTCTTCACATAATCGGCAATCTGCACAGGAACGATCGCCGCGGGAACAGCCTCGTATTTGCGCTCGACGGACGACCACTCGCCGTTGCTCTCGAAATCAACCTCCGTACGGTCGGTGTAGACCACCTCATACTCCGAACCGATGAACTTCGGGTCCTCGACGGCATAGGCCAGCGTCAGATCCTTGAAATTCGCGGCGAGGAACTCCTGGGCCGCGGCAGGCAGTTTGTCGAGCGTGATGGGACGCTCGCGATCTCCGGCGAACGATGCGGTGATTCCGGCAAAGAGAAGGGCTGCAGAAACAAAAATCTTTTTCATCTTGGTTTTTTTTACAGGTTGAACGAATTTGGTTTTCTTTTACGATACAAAGATCGCGCTCGATTCTGAACGGAATCTAAAATCGACAGACAACCCCTCGTTTTTCTGCAAATTTTCCTCCAAAACCCCGATCCCCGCAACTATTCGTCAGGCAGAAGAGCCTCGAGTTGCTCCACGGTCAGCTCCGGATTCCAGATACACCGCCCGCCGTAGGTCTCCTCCACCGCCTGCAGATACTTGCCGATGGGGATCAATCCCATTGCTGCCCGCAGCGAGTCGAGGCTCGCAGGATGCTCAACGGGCCAGACATAGCACACGCGCTGGCCGCACACCGAATCACCCTCGATGATCCGCGTAAAGGAGCGCGTCTGCGTTCCGTAGCGCTGGGGGCGGTTTTCCCGCATCAGCATCCGGTCCAGAAGCGTGGCATAACTCGATTTCGAAAGACGCCCGGCCTTCATCTGCTCCTCGACGAGGGGCATGAAGCGCCGCTGCATCTCGAGGTCGGCATGGTCGATAACGAGCCAGAGGGCCTCGCTCGCCCCGTCGGAGATCTCCTCGGGCCAGCCCTCCTCAAGCAACCCGGCGACCATGCGCTGATTCCCGGCATCGACCTCCTGCATCCGGGCATAGGCCGACAGCAGCGAATCGACCGGCGACGGGGATTGCTGCGAGAGGCGGAGCACCTCCCGGCGCACCGCCTGGTCCCGGTCGCGGAGCGCGAGCAACAGCGAGTCGAGGTTGCGCGTCTGCGACGCATCGGCCGCAAAACTGCGGCCCGCCCACACCAGTCCGAGGAGCAGCAGGGCCCCTATCTTGACAACTCTTCCCACACGGTATCGTTTTCAGGTTTTCGAAAAAAGAAAAAAGCCCCCGGAGGCCTGTCCTGAGAGACACACCCTCCGGAGACTTTCGGTTCGGGATACCGGACCTCGGGTCCGGCCCGCATTACATCTTCTTGCCCACGTTCGTCTTCTTGGCAGCCTTCGGAGCAGCGGTCTTGGCCGATGCAGCCTTGGGAGCCTTCGGGGCCTTCGGAGCAGCCTTCTTGGCCTCGCCCTCGACTACGGCAGCGTCCTCGACGGCGTCGGTCTTCTTGGCGGCCGACTTGCGCGAACGGCGCGTCTTGGGTTTCGCCTCAGCGGCAGCGGCCGGCGTAATGCCCAGCGTGTAAGCGTCGTTGAAGTCAACGAACTCGATGATGCACATGTCGGCGGCAGCATCGCCCAGACGGAAGCCGGTCTTCAGGATGCGGGTATAGCCGCCCGGACGCTCGGCGATCTTCGGGGCGATCGTGCGGAAGAGCTCCGTCACGGCCTCCTTCTGTTTCAGGTACGAGAATACGACGCGGCGCGAGTGGGTCGTGTCCTCCTTCGACTTGGTGACCAGAGGCTCCACGAACATGCGTACGGCCTTGGCCTTGGCGAGCGTCGTCTCGATGCGCTTGTGCAGAATCAGCGACGACGCCATGTTCGACAGCATCGCCTTGCGGTGTCCCGCCTGACGGCCGAGGTGGTTGAAATTCTTATTGTGTCTCATAATTAGTCTTTGTCAAGTTTGTAGATTGATACGTCCATTCCGAACTTCAGGTTCAGGGAAGCCAGCAGCTCGTCCAGCTCCGTGAGCGACTTCTTGCCGAAGTTGCGGAACTTCAGCAGGTCGTTGCGGTTCAGCTTCACCAGGTCACCCACCGTATCCACGTCGGCAGCCTTCAGGCAGTTCAGGGCGCGAACGCTCAGATCCTGATCCGAGAGCTTCGTCTTGAGCAGCTGACGCATGTGGAGAACGTCCTCGTCGAACTCCTCCGTGCCGTTCGTGTCTTCCATGTTGACCGTGATCTTCTCGTCGGAGAAGAGCATGAAGTGCTGAATGAGAATCTTGGCGGCCTCCTTCAGAGCCTCCTTGGGGTGAATCGACCCATCGGTGGTAATTTCCAAATTCAACTTCTCGTAGTCGGTCTTCTGCTCGACACGGTAGTTCTCGATCGAGTACTTCACGTTTTTGATCGGCGTAAAGATCGAGTCGATAGGCAGCGTTCCGAACTCGCAGTCGGCAGGCGTATTCTCCTCGGCCGGGACATAACCGCGGCCTTTGCCGATCGTGAGCGTCATCTGCATCTTCGTGCCCGGGGCCAGGTGGCAAATCACCAGCTCGGGGTTGAGCACCTTGAAGAACGACAGGTAATTCGAGATATATCCGGCAGTCAGCTCCGTCACACCCGCAACGTTAATGGACACTTTTTCGGCATCCTGATTATCGACTGTGCGGATAAAACGAACCTGCTTCAGCTTGAGGATGATGTTCAACATATCCTCCATCACACCGGGGATAGCGGCAAACTCGTGATCGACACCGGCGACCTTGACAGTCGTGATTGCGTAACCCTCCAGCGAAGAGAGCAGAATACGACGCAAAGCGTTACCGACAGTCATGCCGAATCCGGGCTCCAGCGGTCGGAACTCGAACTTTCCGAACGACGAAGTGGACTCGAGCATTATAACCTTCTCAGGTTTCTGGAATGCTAATATTGCCATAACAGTGAATTTGAAAGATTACTACTTCGAGTACAACTCGACGATGAGCTGCTCCTTGATGTTCTCGGGAATCTCTTCACGTTCGGGCTTCTGCAGGAACTTGCCGCTCATCGTGGCGTTGTCCCACTCCAACCAGGCGTAACGGCTCTTCGACGAGCCGGCCAGAGATGCCGTGATCACTTCCAGACTCTTCGATTTCTCGCGAACGGATACCACGTCGCCCGCACGGAGCGAGTACGAGGGGATGTTCACGACGCTGCCGTTCACGCAGATGTGGCAGTGCGAAACGAGCTGGCGGGCAGCTGCACGCGTCGGGGCGATACCCAAGCGGTAAACAACGTTGTCCAGACGGCACTCGAGCAGCTTCAGCAGGTTCTCACCCGTGATGCCGCCCATACGTGCTGCCTGCTCGTAGGTGCGTGCGAACTGCTTCTCCAGAAGGCCGTAGGTGTACTTTGCCTTCTGCTTCTCGCTCAGCTGCGTGCCGTACTCCGACACCTTCTTGCGCTTGCGAGCCAGACCGTGCTGCCCGGGAGGGAAGTTGCGCTTCTCAAGCACGCTGTCCGCACCGTAAATGGCTTCGCCGAATCTTCTGGCGATCTTCGATTTTGGTCCTATGTATTTTCCCATTGTCTTAACGTAATTAAATAGATCCTTGAAACTTTCCTTAACCTGTGAAGCGTGAATCAGACGCGACGACGGTTAGGAGCACGGCAGCCGTTGTGCGGCAGCGGCGTGACGTCGATAATCTCCATCACCTCGATACCGGCACCGTGGATGGTGCGAACGGCCGACTCGCGACCGGCGCCCGGACCCTTGACATAAACCTTCACCTTGCGCAGGCCCATGTCGTAAGCGACCTTGGCGCAATCGGCGGCCGACGTCTGTGCGGCATACGGAGTATTCTTCTTCGAACCACGGAAACCCATCTTACCGGCCGACGACCAGCTGATGACGTCACCCACCTCGTTGGTGATGGTGATGATCACGTTGTTGAAAGTGGAGTGTACATAGACATTGCCCACGGCACCGACCTTAACAACCTTCTTCTTAACTGTTCCAGTTTTCTTTGCCATAATTCCCTAAAGATTACTTCGTTGCCTTTTTCTTGTTTGCGACGGTCTTCTTGCGGCCCTTGCGGGTGCGTGCGTTGTTCTTGGTCGACTGACCACGAACGGGAAGACCCAGGCGGTGACGGATGCCGCGGTAGCAGCCGATATCCATCAGGCGCTTGATGTTGAGCTGGACCATCGAGCGGCATTCGCCCTCGACCTTGATGCCCATCTCGGCGATCGTCGAACGGATGGCACCGATCTGGTCGTCCGACCAATCCTGTACTTTGAGATCGTAGCTGATGCCAGCGGTCTCGAGAATCTTACGAGCCGTCGAACGACCGATACCGTAGATATAGGTCAAGCCGATCTCGCCTCTTTGTTTTTCGGTAAATCTACACCGACTATACGTGCCATATAAATTCTTTTTTTCTTTTTTGACTTACCGTTAAAAAACATTACCCCTGGCGCATTTTAAACTTGGGATTCTTTTTGCAAATGACGTAGAGCTTACCCCTTACGCTTCACAATCTTGCAATCCTCGCTTCTCTTCTTGATGGATGCTTTTACTTTCATGATTTTCGAGCAATCTAATGTTATTTGTACCGGAAGGAGATACGCCCCTTGGTCAGGTCGTAGGGGCGTCATTTCCACTTTTTTTATCTCCGGGAAGGATCTTGATGTAGTGCATCCGCATCTTCCCCGAGATATGGGCCGTGAGCACGTGGCCGTTGTCCAGCTCGACGCGGAACATCGCGTTGGACAATGCCTCGATAATCGTCCCGTCCCTTTCGATAGCAGCCTGTTTTGCCATAGAGTCTCAATTCTTTATTGCCTGTTCGATGATGCTAAAAAATCCGTCAGCACGTCGGGACCCGATTTGCGAACCGCCACGGCGAACTCGTAGTGCGCCGCCGGTTTGCGGTCCCGGGTGCGGACCGTCCAGCCATCCTGCTCCAAAAACCACCTGCTTTTGGCCCCCCATGGTGATCAATGGGTTCGATGATGACCATACCCCCTCCTCTTCAGAAGGGGGGCCTGCCGCGCGCACCGTAGTTGGGACTCCCGGGTCTTCGTGCATTTTCCGACCCAAACCGTGTCCCCGAGTTCGCGCACTACGCCATAG
>VOFK01001687.1_pt1 | contig 36581 bp, 64 predicted proteins | sample 5384121 | NCBI WGS metagenome assembly VOFK01 (sample SAMN12384730, study PRJNA508395) | human gut metagenome | isolation source: healthy gut J | host: Homo sapiens | reverse complement strand
TCAATTGTGCTTCGTTCAGTTACGTATTGCTGTTATCGCAGATGAGGCAGCTCTCTCAGCCTGTGCGGCGATTTTCTCTGATTCCTGATCATAACGGCGGCGGTACCGTGTTTATCTTACCGTGCGGTAAATCAACAGCATTCTGCGGTACCGTCGTTTTGAAGAAACCCGAAGTGCAGTTTCGTCTCCTTCTGCGCTTTGGGTTTTATGATTTTTTCGCAAAGGGAGGTGCGATATGGTGCGCGTTACCGATATGACACACGGCCGTCCGATACGGCTGATTCTGCTGTTTTCGCTGCCACTGATGCTGGGCAGCGTGTTTCAGCAACTGTATACTATCGTGGATACGATCATCATCGGACGCGGTGTCGGCATGCAGGCGCTGGCGTCCATCGGTGCGGCGGATTGGATCAACTGGCTGGTTTATGGGGACTGCAGGGCTTTTACGCAGGGCTTTGCGATTCTCGCGGCGCAGGAGTTCGGCGCGGGCGCATACGACCGGCTGCGTCGTGTACTGGCTATGATCGTTAAGCTGTCGTGCTGGTTCGGCATTGCGGTGACGATCACCAGTCTGCTGCTGGTAAGACCTCTGCTCACACTGCTGCACACCGATCCTGCAGTGTTCGGCGGAACAGAACATACCTTATATGTTGCAGTTCGGCGGCTCGCTCATCATCATTGCGTACAACATGGCGGCGGCCGTGCTGCGCTGTCTGGGCGACAGCAGAACACCGCTGTTTGCGATTATCGCGGCGAGCTTTGCTAATATTGCGCTCGACCTGCTGTTTGTGATGGGCTTTGGCTGGGGCATTTTCGGAGCTTCGTTCGCAACCGTGCTGGCGCAGTTGATTGCGTTTCTGCTTTGTCTGCGTTCTCTGTGGCGGCTGCCGTTCGTGCAGCTGACAAAAGGCCGACTGGAAAACCGACCCTGCCATTCTGCTGCACCTGTGCCGCCTCGGCATTCCGACCGGTCTGCAGATGAGCATGATCACACTGGGAGGCATGGTGCTGCAGTCCGTGCTGAATCGGCTTCGGCGTAGTGTTCGTGGCGGGCTATACGGCGGCCAACAAGCTGTACGGCATACTCGAAAGTGCATCGGTGGCGTTTGGCTATGCCATGACAGCCTACATGGGGCAGAACCTTGGTGCACGAAACGCGGCACGCATTGATGCAGGCACATTCGGGCGGTACTGGTGCTGTCCGCCGAATTTTACAGCCGCCATCGTGACGGCTATGCTTGTTGCGGGCAAACCGCTGCTGGGACTGTTTCTTTCGACCGAGGAGGCGGGCGCGGCAGAGGCGCTGGCGGTGGCTATCAGTATCTCATGGTGCTGATGGCGTTTTTTGTTTTTGCACTGTTCATGCTGCAGGCATACCGCTCCTCACTGCAGGGACTGGGCGAGATGACTGTGCCGACGCTTTCCGGCTTTGCGGAAATGCTCATGCGCATGGGCGCGGCGCTCGTGCTGCCGACCTTCATCGGGCAGAGCGGCGTATTCTTTGCGGAAGGCGCAGCATGGGTGTGTGCGGCAGCGCTCAATCTGGTATGGTATTATATGCGGATTGGGAAAATCAAGCGGGAAATGCTGAAATAACAAAGGTTCTGGACAGACTGAGACGCTCAACCGCTGTCATAAGTGGTTGACGCCTTGCTGAATTAACTTGATGCCATTGCATTCCGAAAGAGAGCAGATCAATCTATCAATAGCCATGAGATATCCTGTTTGAAGCGTCAAATATTGTGTGGATATTCAGATGGGGATAGGCGCAAACCGTTTGCACCTATCCTCGCGTTTTCTGCCGCTCGTACATTATATATAGTAAGAAAAGGATCGGAATCTTCCTTCCTTTTTGTTTGGCGAAAGGTGTATTTCGCGTGCCACCTCCATCTGGGTGCGTCCCTCGAAGAACCGCAGCCGGATGATACGGCGCTCGCGGTCGTTCAGGCTGCGCATAGCGTCCCGCAGAGCAATACCGGCCAACCAGTTGTCGTCCGTGTTTTTGGTGTCACCGACCTGATCCATCACGCAGACCGTGTCCGTGCCGTCATGAAAAACCGGCTCGAACAGCGAGACCGGGTCGAGAATGGCGTCGAGCGCGAAAACGACCTCCTCTTTCGGCACGTCCATCAGCTTGGCCAGTTCCACGATGTCCGGCTCACGCTGGTGCTCGCGGATGAACGCCTCCTTGGCCTGCAGAGCACGGTATGCCGTGTCGCGCAGGCTTCGCGAGACGCGCAGCGTGCTGTTGTCGCGCAGGTAGCGGCGGATTTCGCCGATGATCATCGGTACGGCGTAGGTGGAGAAGCGCACGCCAAGTTCGGTATTAAAATTGTCGATGGCTTTCATCAGGCCGATGCACCCGACCTGAAACAGGTCGTCCGGCGATTCGCCGCGGCCCTGAAACCGCTGAACAACGCTGAGCACCAGCCGCAGATTGCCGCGGATCAGTTCATCGCGTGCCTGCTTGTCTCCGGCAGCGGATTTTTTCAAAAGCTCGTCCGTCTTTTTTTGCGGAGAGCACCGGCAGTCCCGATGTATTCACACCGCAGATCTCAACTTTTGTCTGCATAAAAATTCCCTCCTGTTGGTCGTCACTATGAGGATACTATCTGGATTTTCCCCGCGGTCCCGTTCAAATATACCGACGAAATATTTTGCATGGGCCGGAGATTCGACAAATTTCACGTTCGCCTTGTGATATGGAACCGAGAAAGCGTTTTTGCGTCCATCAGAAATTCCCTCTTGTGGGAATAGGGGAAGGGTGTATAATAAATTCAAGAGAATGCCTGTTTGCAGCGTCACACTGCATACAGACGATTGAAAACGAAGGAGAATGAAATATGTTTGAAAATCTGATTGCAGCACTCAAAGGCTGACAAGCGCAAGATCGTATTCACCGAAGGCCCGGATGCTCGTATCCTCGAAGCGGCTGCACGCCTGAAGAAGGGACGGCCTGATGGATTCCATCCTGGTCGGCAACGTAGAGGCTGTTAAAGGCTGCTGCTGCAAAGGGGCGGCTTCGATATCGAGGGCATGGAGATCATCGACCCGGCTACCTATCCGGAGATGGATGCCATGGTAGCCAAGATGGTAGAGCTCCGCAAGGGCAAGATGAGCGAGGAAGACTGCCGCGCTGCACTGTCCAAAGGGCAACTACTTCGGCACCATGCTCGTTAAGATGGGCAAGGCTGACGCTCTGCTCGGCGGCGCTACCTACTCCACCGCTGATACCGTTCGTCCGGCGCTCCAGCTCATCAAGACCAAGCCGGGCGCACACCTCGTAAGCTCCTGCTTTATTCTCGTTCGCGAGAAGGACGGCGTCGAGGAGAAGCTGGCTATGGGCGACTGCGCGATCAACATCGACTACCCGGACAGCAGGACAAGGAAGGCAACGTAACCCTGAAGGGCAGCCAGAAGCTGGCTGAGGTTGCCATCGAGACCGCAAACACCGCAAAGGCTTTCGGCATCGACCCGAAGGTTGCTGTTCTGTCCTTCTCCACCAAGGGCTCCGGCAAGGGCGGCACGGTTGCTCTGTCCCGCGAGGCTACCGAGTACGCAAAGGAAATGAACCCGGATCTGGCGATCGACGGCGAGCTGCAGTTTGACGCTGCTGTATCTCCGGTCGTTGCTGCTACCAAGTGCAAGGGCTCTCCGGTTGCAGGTCAGGCCAACACCTTCATCTTCCGTCCATCGAGGCAGGCAACATCGGCTACAAGATCGCTCAGCGTCTGGGCGGCTTCGCAGCTTACGGCCCGATTCCTGCAGGGTCTGAACGCTCCGATCAACGATCTGTCCCGCGGCTGCAACGCAGACGAGGTTTACCAGATGGCGATCATCACCGCAGGTCTGAAGTAATTTCAGCACACACATAATTGCATAAGTAAGGAATCCGCCAACGTGAAAATTCAATCGCGTCGGCGGATTTTTTGCTTTTCAGTGGGGAGGGAAAGCGTATGAAACGGAAGATTATAGCTGTTATTGCAGGTATTCTGATTTTTGGATGGGCATATTGGCTTGTGCCGTATTCGCCGATACCGGATACGGTGAATATCACGGAAATGCGGGTGTATCAAGCTTGACAGGGGAGAATACGCTGATGATTTCACCGAGCGAGTTGATACAGATACCGTACGCGAACTGCTTACGCATATTCCGGGCACGCCGTATACCGAGTCTGCGGCTTGAGGGGATACAGGAAGACAGTTTTGTCGTTGAGGTGAAATACTGGGATAAAACTATGTGTATCAATCTCGGCGAACCGGGTGGACCGGATTATGTGTATGACGGTATATTGCGTCCTACGCTGTGGATGCACAAAGGTGTCCGGCGGTGAGGAACTGCTCACGTTGCTGGCGGACAGCTACTACAACAAAGGGGGAGGGATAGCGATGAAACGAAGGATAGTATTTGCATTGATAAGTGTGCTGATTTGTGTGGGAGCAGCGGTTTGGCTTGTACCGTACACGCCAGTGCCGGATATGGACGGCTTCTGGAACGTGCGTATCTGGCGCGTCAATGGCGCGGATATGACCGAACTGACTGAGCATGTCAATCAGACCGCTCTGCGAGAGGTGCTGACGCAGGTCAAAGCCAGCCGTGTGCCGCACCCGAAGCACAGCTTCTCGATGGATAAAATCAGCTACGAAATCGTTGCGGTGTACAATAATACACCGACCTTCCTCGATATCGGCGAGATTAACTTTTGTGTACCGAGATTGGGTACATAATCTGAAAAACGGCAATGAGATTCTCGATAAATTGGATGCAATCTGCAATAATTGAGAATTGAAAATGGAGAATGGAGAATTAACGTAACGGTATAACGTTTTGTGGGCGGCCAATGACCGCCCTACGTTTGCGCGTTTGCAAATGGTTTAACGTGCATACAATAGGCATTACGGTATACCGTAGGGTGCGCCGACCTCGGCGCACCGCATGTAAATTCATCTGCAAACTACACCGTAGGGAGCGCATTGCGCTCCCACATCACGTTAAATGGGCGAGGACGAATAACGTGCACCATAACAAGATGGTTCGGAAAACCAAACCATCACGTCCATTCTCCATTCTCCATTCTCCATTCTCCATTCTCCATTCTCAATTTTCCATTCGGCACGCGCTAACCCAAAACAAAAGGACTGCCCTTCCGGTCAGTCCTTTTTACAGCAGCGACAGCTGTCCATCCGCGAGATTTACAATTTTCAGTCCGCTCTGCTCGGCCATATGCACGGTCTGCGCCGTACCGCCTGACCGTCCATCATAGTAACAGATGAGCCTTGACGATGCATCCACCATAAACCGGTTGCGCGCGGCAAAGCACCCGGCGTGATAGCTCCGCGAGAGCGCGTATACCTTATCTGCGGCGAGCAGGCAGCGGTTGAATCGGCGTTTCCACTCGAGCGGAAACCGATCGGCCTGTCCGTCGAACGGCACAGCACACAGCAGCTGCACCGGGGAGTGCGGCGCGCGCGCGCAGAACAGCTTCGGCGGCCCACAGATCAAAGCCGGTGGACATACCGGAAGAAACCGCGTACAGCCGTCAGCGGCGGCCTCTGCGACCGCAGCATCGAGTGGTGCGCGGCGAACAGCTCGCGCGCAGCGGACAGTCCCTCGTTCCGAACGGCATTTTTCAATTCGGTAGCCGGAAAAACAGCAGGTCACCGGACGCAGATCCGCCATGACACACCCCCAATCAGAACAAATGTTCTGTTTTATCAGTATACAATAGATGAAGCCAAAAACGCAAGTTGTAAATTTGATAAAAAGCTGATATGATAAGTTACAGCAAAATTTACCGACACAGGGGAGGGACGCAATGAACGGTCAAAACCGATGGCTATATCTGATCAAGCGCATGGTTTACCGCTTTTTTTTGATGACGGCATTCCGCAGTCTGCGGCAGAGCTTTCGTATTTTCTGCTGTTTTTTCCATGTTCCCGCTGCTGATGTTCGTCAACTCCATGCTCGCACAGCTTGACCTGTCAATCGAGGGGATGCAGCCGGTGCTGGAAATGCTGCCGAAAAGCCTGCAGGAGCTCATAGGCGGCTATATTCAGCAGCTCGACCGGCACGCCGTGTCGTTCAGTCCGATGATCGTCGGTCTGGGTCTGACGCTGTATTTCCTGTCCCGTGCGGTGCGCTCAAGATGCGCACGGTCAACGATATTTACCACGTTGAAATCTCGCGCGGCATGGTCAAGGACGTGCTCATTTCGTTCGGTATTACGGCGGGCTTTCTTTGTTTCGGTTGTGTTGCAGCTTTGTGCTCGTTGTCGCCGGACGAACCATCATCCGCGTTGTACCGAAATATCTGCCGGTGCCGCCGACTGTGATGGACGGACTGCACGATGCCAGCTTCTGGGTGATGATCGCGTTTATTTTCGTGTTCCTCATGCTGTTCAACAAGGTCGTGCCCAATCTGCACCTTAGGGTTCCGTGAGGTGTGGCCAGGGGCGCTGTTCTCGCTGGTAGCGTGGATTCTGGTCTCGCTTGATTTTCGTTCTATGTGGACAATATGGCGCGGTATTCTGTGCTGTACGGCTCTCTGGCGGCGATTATCGTACTGATGCTGTGGCTGTATATCGTCAGCATGATCCTGCTGATGGGTCCGCAGCTCAATCACACGCTGGTCGTGATGCGGCTGTACCGGCTGGAAAACGAGAAAACACATCTAAGTAAAAACAGTGCGGATACGCACTGAAAATAGAGAAAACACGGAGGAAAAGGATATGAAAGTTGTAGCAATCAACGGCTCGCCGCGCAAGGACGGCAACTGCGCAGATGCTCGAGGTGCTCGGCAAGGTGCTCGAGCAGGAGGGCATCGAGTTCGAGGTCTGCCAGCCGGGCGCGAAAGTACATCCGTGCATGGCATGCTATCACTGCCTTGACAACGGCACGCTGCGCTGCGTGCAGGATGACGACGGTGTAAATGAAAATCATCGCCAAGTGCATTGAGGCAGACGGCATCGTGCTGGCCTCGCCGGTATACCACGGCGGCATTGCGGGCGGCATGAAGTGCGTGCTCGACCGTCTGATCCTCGCGGCAGGCTGCGGCGAGAATAAGCTGCATCACAAGGTAGGTGCGGCGCTGTGCACGCTGCGCCGTTCGGGCGGCATGGAGACCTATCAGCAGCTGCTCGGCACGATCAACACGATGGGGATGGTGCTCGTGACGTCGGACTACTGGAACGCGGTTCACGGTGCGGAAAAGGGCGAGGTCATGCAGGACACCGAGGGTGTCGAGGTCATCGAAAAGCTCGGCCGCAATATCGCATGGATGCTCAAGGTGATCGACAAGGCCGGAATCGAGCCGCCGGAGAGCCACCCGCGCACGATGATGAACTTTATCCGCTGAGGAATCCGCTGGTTATCCGCTAAACAAAAAATTGCAGAGTTCCAAAGGCACAATGAAACTCATTGTGCCTGCCAGAACATAATCGAAAAACTTCGTTTTCCGACAGCCTCTCGCTCGAAACCACGCTTTCGAGCGAATCTCGAAGAAAACCGCGTCCTACGGACACATTTTTCTTCAATTTGTATAAATTCCGCAGATACATGCTCCCGGGCCGTTTATGAATTTAAAAGCAAATTCGATTGAATGCGTGCTGCCGCACGAAGCGTAAAAATCGAATATTGCTTTTTCGACAAGCTGAGGCACAATGAAAACTCATTGTGCCTTTTTGTCATATAAATTTATCAAATTGGTGGGCATATCCTGTGTAACTGCTGAAATGTGCGAAAAATTCACGAATTGTTAACGGAACTGTGCAAAAAATGTCATGTAAACGCGAGTGGATTCTGATACAATAAATATATCACACAATGCAGTCAAAGGGAGGAATCATCATGACACCGGAACACGATATTTTACAGGTCACGCCGCGCGTGGAAGCGCTGGCGGCGCTCTGCCGCTCGAACAGCCGCATTGATCCGGCGCTGTACCGAAAGTACGATGTCAAGCGCGGTCTGCGCGACATCAATGGACAGGGCGTACTGGCCGGTCTGACCAACATTTCGGACATTATCTCCCGCAAGGAGATAGGCGGCGAAATCGTGCCCTGTGAGGGCGAGCTGTACTATCGCGGCATTCGCATTCAGGATCTGGTGCAGGGCTTTGTTCGGGACGGCCGCAAGGGCTACGAGGAAGCTGCGTACCTGCTCCTGTTCGGCGAGCTGCCGGATGCAAAGCGGCTGGGCGACTTCAAGGCGCTGCTGGCACAGGGCCGCACGCTGCCGACCAATTTCACCCGCGATGTCATCATGAAAGCACCGACCCGCGACATGATGAACAGCCTGTCGCGCAGTGTGCTCACGCTGGCATCCTACGACAGCAACGCGGATGATATCAGCCTGCCCAACGTGCTGCGGCAGTGCCTGATGCTGATTTCGGTCTTTCCGATGCTGGCGGTGTATTCCTATCACGCCTACAATCACTACGAGTGCGGCGGCAGCATGTACATTCACTACCCGTCGGACAGCCTTTCCACCGCCTCCAACTTCCTGCGCATGCTGCGCCCGGATATGCAGTACACGCCGCTTGAGGCAAGCGTGCTCGATCTGGCGCTTGTGCTGCACATGGGAGCACGGCGGCGGCAACAACTCCACGTTCACAACACATGTCGTGTCGTCCTCCGGCACGGATACGTATTCCGCCATTGCCGCGGCACTCGGTTCGCTGAAAGGCCCGAAACACGGCGGAGCGAACTACAAGGTCGTGCAGATGTTCGAGGATATGAAGAAAAAAACGTGTCGGATACCACGGATGAGCAGGCAGTCGCGGACTATCTTGTCAAGCTGCTGCGCCGTGAGGCATTTGACCAGAAGGGACTCATCTATGGCATGGGCCACGCCGTGTACTCGATATCGGATCCGCGTGCGCAGGTGTTCAAATCCTTCGTCGGTCAGCTGGCGCACGAGAAGGGCAGAGACGCGGATTTCGCGCTGTACACCATGGTCGAGGAGATGGCGCCCAAGGTTATCGCGCAGGAACGCCACATCTATAAGGGCGTGTCTGCAAATGTTGATTTTTACTCAGGTTTTGTGTATTCTATGCTGGGGTTGCCGCCGGAATTGTACACGCCGGTGTTCGCCATGGCACGTATCGTCGGCTGGAGCGCGCATCGCCTGGAGGAGCTGATCAACACGGATAAGATCATCCGTCCGGCGTACCGCTGCGTGCAGCCTGCGGAGCCTTATATTTCTCTTAAGGAACGCTGAGACTTAATATAATAAAAAGAAAACAGGTGCTGTAAGTTGAAATTACAGCACCTGTTATTATAGATATAAGATTTGAGGCAATACCGCATAATTGAACAAGAGTGATTTGCGAGTGAATTTTGCGTACTGACGAGGCACAGTTTTGCGGTAATACTTGATGTATTACCGTGAAACTGCAACAAAGTCAGGACACAAAATTGCCGCAAAAGCACCGCCGCTTTAATTGTGCGGTGTTGCCTTAACCAATATTGAGCGCTTCGCGCAGCACCTGCAGGCTGGCGAGATGACCGTCGAGCATGGAGAGCGTCAAATCTTCCATTTCAAGGGAAATCTCATCGTTGTAGCCGACATGCGGACAACCGGAGAAAACTCCTTCCACCACTTGGCATCGTGTCCCGCGCCGACGGCAACATAGTTCCACGAGCGGCGGGCAAATGCGTCGATCGGCTTGGTATCCAGCATGCCGTTTGGCTGCCAGTAGCGGCGCTCCGGCCGTGAATCCTTGCCGTGGATATGGTAAATTGCACCGTGCTCACCGAGCACACGGGCTGCTTCGATCGGATCGCCGCCCATCCAGAACAGGTGGGACGGATCAAGGTTCATGCCGATCATCGGGCCGACAGCCTCACGCCAGACGGAGCAGCGTTTCCGGGTTGTAAACTAGCTGCATACCGTGGTTTTCGAGCGCAATCCGCTCGATTCCGCAATCTTCTGCCAGCTTAACGAGCTTTTTTCCATGCGGGGAATCGCAACCTGATTCCACTGGTAATCCAGAATGTCCTGCGTCTCGGGCGGCCACGAGGTCGTGATCCACACCGGCGTTTTATCGCCCTCGCAGCCGACCGGCGAGACCGCTCATCATAACGATCTTCTTTACTCCGAGCTGATGCGCCAGCTCAAAAGGTTTTCTTTGTTACATCCATGTCCTTTTCATACGCGAGCGGGTTGCCTGAGCAGTTGAGCGCGCACAGCTCCAGACCCTTCTCACGCATGGCATCATACCATTTTTCGCGGGCGGTCTTGTCGCTTACCAGAAGGTCGAGGTCACAGTGCGGCGCACCCGACCAGTTGCCGGTGCCGATTTCAATGGCGGCAATTTTCTGCTCCACGCAGAAGTCGAGCATCTGCTCATAGGGCATATCCAGCGTGCAGGTTTTGATAGCAAGCTTCATTGTCATATTCCTTCTCTCATTAGGATACGGTAATTTTACCACATTGTAACCTTTGCTGGCAAGAGATGTCTCCAAAATATGCCCAAAACGACCATGAAATTCCCATGATTTTATAGGAAAAAATGCCGTAAGAAAAATAAAAAATGCACAATGCACAGCGTCTGGTTTTCGATTGTCAAAGCAGGAATTTGTGAATGTGCACAAAACGAAACATGCGAAAAATCACCACCTCTTACAAAAAAATAACAACGAAGGGTTGCCAAAACGGTATTATTGCATTAAAATATTACCAGAACGTTGGAGCGTTCCTAAGTCCCACAGCAGTGGGAACCGACCGCAGAGCAGACAACCTGAGAGTCTGTTTGCTCCGCATGAAAAAGGAAGGAGAGGTTTTTATCATGAAGAAGAGATTACTTGCTATGCTGATGACTGGCGCTATGGTTGCAAGCCTTGCAGCTTGCGGCGGCGGTTCTTCTACCCCGGCTGGCGGCGACACCCAGAAGGATGGCGGCGCTAAGGCTGGCACCACTTCCGGCTGCTCTGTTGACGTTATCCTGAAGAAGACTGCTTCCGAGTACTGAGCTACGTTAAGGCTGGTGCTGAGGCTTACCCAAGGACAACCCGGACGTAAAGGTTGAGGTTAAGGGCGCTACCTCCGAGACCGCTTACGACGAGCAGCAGAATATGATCGAGACCGACCTGAACTCCGGCGCGCATACGATGCATTCGTTATCGCTCCGCTGCAGGCTGACCTCGTTAAGACCCTGATCGCTGGCCAGACCGCACCGATCGTTGCAGTTGATACCAACATCGATGCACCTGAGGTTCTGTCCTTCGTAGGTACCGGGCAACGAGGATGCTGCTGCAGAAGGCGGCAAGGCTGCCGTAGAGGCTGCTAAGGCTGCTGGCTGGGATAAGGTTCAGGCAATCGCAATTTCCGGCGTACAGGGCGACGGCACTGCTACCGCACGTCTGACCGGTTATGAGAAGGGCGTTACCGAGGCTGGCGGCGAGTTCCTGAAGGACGAGATCCAGTACGCTGACGCTGTTGCTGATAAGGCTGCTACCTCGATGGAAGCAATCATGCAGAACCATCCGGAAGGCGTCGCTATCATCGTCTGCAACAACGACGATATGGCTATGGCTGCTGCTCGTGCTGCAAAGGGCAACGCTGCTTACGCGAAGACCATCTTCGTTGGCTTCGACGGCATTCAGTCCGCTTGCAACGCTATCCTCGCTGGTGAGGAGACCATGTCCGTTGCTCAGGAAGCATACGACATGGGCTACAAGGCAGTTGAGGCTGCTGTAAAGGCTGTTAACGGGGAGACCCTGGAGAAGTTCATCGACTCCGGCTGCTCCGTTGTCACCAAGGATAACGCTCAGGGAGCGCCTGGATAAGCTGAAGGGGCTACATCGGCTAAGCAATCCATCCCACACGCTTGTGGTTTTCCATTAGTTCCAGCATTTAAGTGAACGAGAAGAAACCCCTGCTCGATTTCAATCTCTGCAGGGGTTCTCTTTTCAAACATGCTCCCCGCGGACAAGAAATGGTAAAGAGCTTGCACTGGGCAGGCTTTTCCTTAGGGAACTGAACCGAGAACAGTTTACTTTGTCCCGCACTTCATCTCGGAGAAAAGAAAAGGTGATATGCAAATGAGTGAATACGTAGTAGAACTGAAAAACGCGACCAAGCGTTTTTCCGGGCGTAGTGGCTCTGAAAAACATGCAGCTTTCCGTCAAGCCGGGCGAGATCCTCGGCCTGATCGGTGAAACGGCGCAGGCAAATCTACGCTGATCAAGGTGCTGACTGGTGTGCATCAGGCAGACGAGGGTCAGATCTTCGTAGACGGCGTCGAGCAGCATTTTAAGGACCCGAACGATTCGGCAGCGGCTGGCATCGCGTGCGTATATCAGGAGCTTAACATTGAGAAGCTGCTGAGCATTACTGACAACATTTTCATCAACAAGTGGATCAAAAAGGGTACTCTGCTGGATTACCCGACCATGCATAAAAAGGCAAAGGAAGTTATGGCTTCGCTCGGTCAGGACGTAGACCCGACCAAGCCGGCAGGTAACTTTGGTATGGGCGTACAGCAGATGATCGAGATCGCAAAGGCGGTTCTGATCAACGCAAAAATGATTATTATGGACGAGCCGACCTCCTCTCTGGGCGAGAAAGAGGTTGAGCAGCTGATGAAGACCTGCCGTGACCTGAAGGCACGCGGCATCGGCATCGTCTTTGTATCCCATAAGCTGGAGGAGCTGTTCGAGCTGTGCGACCGCGTTGAGGTTATCCGTGACGGTGAGTTCATCGCAACCAAGCCGATCGATCAGTGGGATAATGACTCCCTGATCACCGCAATGGTAGGTCGTTCGCTGGACAACCAGTTCCCGAAGGAATTCGGCGAAAAGTCCAAGGAGCCGATGCTCGAGGTTGACAACGTTGTTGAGGCAGGCGTCCTGAACGATGTATCCTTCAAGGCATACGGCGGACAGATTCTGGGCTTTGCAGGTCTGGTCGGCGCCGGTCGTACCGAGATTATGCGCGCAGTATTCGGCGCAGATCCGATCGACAGCGGCAAGATCAAGATCAAGGGCAAGGAAGTACATATCAAGTCCCCGCGTCAGGCTATCAAGCATGGCATTGCGTTCCTCACCGAGGACCGTAAGGGACAGGGCCTGGTACTGGCTCAGACCATTCGCACCAACCTGATTCTTGCTAACATGAAGGGCTTCTTTCGGGCTTGTTCCTGAACGAAAAGAAGATCCTCGAGACAGGCGAGCAGAATATTGCGTCGCTGCGCATCAAGACCCCGTCGATCGACGAGATCGTAGGCCAGCTGTCCGGTGGTAACCAGCAGAAGGTCGTAATCGGCAAGTGGGTCAACACGGATGCAGAGATCTTTATCTTTGACGAACCGACCCGTGGTATCGACGTCGGCGCAAAGGTCGAGGTTTACAACGTAATGAACAGCCTTGTCAAAGCAGGGCAAGTGCGTTATCATGGTATCTTCGGAAATGCCTGAGATCCTCGGCATGTCCGACCGCGTAATCGTAATGCGCGGCGGCGAAGTAATGGCCGAAGTAGACCGTGACAGCGAACATTTCAATCAGGAAGACCTTATGAAGGCAGCTTGGGGAGGTAAATTAGATGACTAAATCGAAGAAATTCCAGCAGTTTGATGTCTTATGCTGGTACTTTTTGGCGCACTGGTAATCCTTTGTGTAGTTCTGGCGATCGCTTCGCCGAACTTCTTTAAGATATTCCAACATGATGTCTGTTCTCAAGCAGACCTCGTTTAATGCACTGGTATCCACCGGTATGCTGCTCTGCCTGATCACCGCCGGCATCGACCTGTCCGTAGGTGCGAACGCAACGTTCGCTGCCTGCCTTGCAGGTATGCTGGTTAACAAGGGCATGAACAATCCGGTTCTGCTGCTGGTTGTTGCCATCGTTGGCGGCACCCTGATCGGCTGGATCAACGGTATGCTTCTTACCCGTCTGCACCTGCCGCATCCGTTCGTATCTACCCTCGGTATGAAGAACGTACTGTGGGGCGGTGCGCTGATCATCACCAACTCTCAGATGGTATCCTTCTCCGGTAATGATGCTGTTATGTGGCTCGGTTCTTCGACCGTAGCCGGCTTCCCCGGTATCCTTTATCGTAGTACTTGTCATCTACGTTATCATGCACATCCTGCTGACCAAGACCGCTCTGGGCCGTTCCATCTACTGTGTAGGCGGCAACCCGGAAGCAGCTCGTCTGTCCGGTATCAACTCCGCTAACGTGCTGACCTTCTGCTACACCCTGTCCGGTTTCATGGCAGCTCTGGCAGGCATCGTATCCATCGGCCGTTCCGGTATCTGCAACGGTGCCAATGCCATTCAGCCGTATGATACCGATGCAATCGCAGCGTGTGTTATCGGCGGCGCATCGTTCATGGGCGGCAAGGGCACGATGATCGGCACCATGCTCGGCGCGCTGATCATCGCTGTTCTGCGTAACGGCTTCTCCCTGCTGTCCGTTTCTTCGGCAGTACAGAACCTCGTACTCGGCCTGGTTATCATCGGCGCCGTACTGCTCGACGTTACCCGTGAGCGCATGGCTGCTAAGGCTCGCCGTCTGGCTGCTAAGTAATTTTTGACACTATCCATCTCTCTACTCTTTTTTCACAGAGGAGTCTGCGGTATGCAGACTCCTCTATCTTTTTATAAAAATCAAAGGTGGACAATCTCTGTCCACCTCGTTTGCATATAATACACCTGTAAATCACTTCAATCGCCAGAACATTCCGCACGATCACATTGATGCGCTCGATACTTTCGAGCGGGAGGTCGCGGATTTGGTCGCACACCTGTGCGATGACGGCATCTTTCGCATTATCCACAGGTTGTGGATCGGCGAACAGCTCCGCCAGTGAAATGTCGAGCGCCCGCACGATTTTCTCCAGCGTCTTGATGGTCGGACTTTTGAGTCCGCGCTCCAGATGTCCGAGAAAGCCGGGTTGATCTCTGCCTGCAAGGCCAGTGTTTCCTGGCTCCAGCCGCGCAAATTTCGGAAATATCGAATTCGCTCGCCTACATTGACTTCGCAATACATCATCGTCACCTGCCCTTTGATACTAGGGTTATCTTGACAATTAGTATTGCGCAAAATGCTATAGGTATTGTATAATAATATCTATAGGCAGCATCACTGTACCAGTCAACAAAAGTGGACACGAAAAAAATATTATTTTTAAAATTTAATTTTCAAAAAGTAGACACCATCTATATTTTTATCAACTATGTATATTCTAAAAAAGTAGACACAAAACTTATTTTTTATTGATTTAAAATTTTCAAAAGTGGACACAATTCGGAAAATGACAAAAAATATGAATTTTCAAGCTAATCGAATGCAATATGCTTTCTGAAAAGTTAGGGCAAAGTCGAACATGAGCTATCATTATTTTTTTTGGTGGTTCGTTTCTTCTGCATGAATTTTGGCTTTTCACTCAGCACACGCTGCGAAAAGGTATCTCGATGTTCCAGTTCACCGAGATTAAAACGTTCACAGTAGTGGTCAGGCGTATCATAATCAAGGGCAAAGCAGGGACGCTGCTTGTTATAGAAGTTAACATAGCGATGCAGCACTTCTCTAACATCATCTTCAGTACGACATTCCTCTAAGCGAAAATCCATATGCAGTTCTTCCTTGATCCAGCCATTGAGTGCCTCGTTGACGGGATTATCTGTTGGTTTACCGGCTCGAGACATGGAACGGATAATGTTACTATCTTTTTATCAGCTCGTTGTATGCTTTAGATGAATATACAGAGCCTTGGTCGGTATGAATAATGGTCGGCTCCCTGCTGCCATTCAACAGCTCTATCACATCCGAAAGGCCATCTAGATACTGCTCGCGTCCGCCTCTGCGATCCGAAAGTTTCCAAGAGAGAATCTGTTTGGTAAATACATCGAAATAGAGTGTCAGTTCGAAAATAGAATATCCACGGTTTTAATACAGTCATATCAGATACTATGACCTGACGGGGACGATCTACCGTTTCCCACGTTGTAAAAATGAGATTAGGATACAAATCTCGTACTTTGCGAGGCCTGTAATGCGGCTTATGTTTTGTCTGGGATTGAATACCTAAACAGCGAAAAGACTTTATAAATATAACTGTCGCTGCATGACCGCCCGTAATTCAATCTGAGAAAAGCAGCAACCCAGCGGTATCCATGAGATGGATGGGCCTCATGAGTTTCAGATACCAACGCGATGATTTCTTCACGATTTATATCTCGTTTGCTTTTGTCACGATTTTTCCACATATAATATCCTGAACGACTGACTCCCATAAGCTGACACAGAGTCTGTATATCGTAATCTCTGGAAAGAAGTTCTATAATTTCAAATTCTTCGGTTTTAAACGAATATATTCCAGTTCTCCAGCATCCGTCTTCCGCACGGCATAGTTTTTTTAAGCCGTTCGTTCTCGATTCGCAGCTTGAGTATTTCACGCTTGTATGACTCTTCTGTTCGATCAATTCCTTCTGGAAGTACATCCTTGATCTTGCTGTCAGCGCGGGCCAGTCCTTCCAGGCCACCCTCATTATACTGTTTAAGCCACTTCGGAAAGGAGCTGATTGATATGTCATTTGCTATACAGAAATCCGTCATCTTCAATCGCGGATTTGCTTTTTTTGTACTTCCGGATTAAAAATTCTTTTTCCAGCGGATTTAAGTGTTTTCCCATAAAGACCGTCTCCCTTCTGGTAGAATACTCGTCTTTATGATAACTCCCAGAAAGACTTTTTTTTCTACCTTTCCGTGTCTACTTTTATAATAGCATCAGTAAAAGAGACGGAGGAAATTAGTATGATAGGCGCAATTATGATTCTTGCGGTCGTAGCGTATCTGGTTTGGACATTCTGGGGACGCGCTTTCCATGTGATCGGGCAGTATAAAAAGGCGGCAGTCAGTTCAAATTGTCTGAACCTCTGGATTATGAAGCCATTTATCAGAAGCTAAAGGAGAGACTACAGTATCCGGACAATCGCAATCTGTTTTATGATGAATTTGGACAGCCTTCCATTGCAGGACGATATGGCACGTATACCATTCACACAGAGGATACGCTGCTGACTGTTCAGGCGGAAACAAACGGCAAGCTGAATAAAAAAACATGCGGCAGACCGAGGAGGCAATGTGCTTGGCAGCGTATATCCGCAAAAGATTTTTGAGCCTGCGGCACCAGTCAATCCGTATCAGCTGTACAAGCGCATGAGACATGCACGGCGTAACGGCTTAATAATCAGCGTAGTGCTGATTATCGCTGCAGCGGCATATTCTATGGCTGTGCTGTCTCCGGCACTGGACGATACGGCAAAGGTGCGTAATGCGTATCTGTCGCAGTATAGCACAACGGTTACGGTAGGCGATGCGTTCGATAATTTCTTTGGCTCGCCCAAAGTGGAAGGCGTACGAGGAAGGTACGCAGGAGCGAGTCGATTTTCAGGAAACTGCACGTATTCTGGCGAGCAGGTACAGGTTCGCATTGTGTTTGGCATCTACGGGGATACGTTCCAGGGTAGATTCGGTGCAGATCAACGGCAAGGAGGCACCGGCGCTGATTTCGGCAGGTCTGTTCTCTGCGGTTTACGGAGAGACGGATTCGTCCGGAGGGACGGTATCCAAGTGCAGAATGAATATAAAAAGCAGGTGAAACCGTATGTTTTTTTAAGAAAAAAACAGGAACAATCGGCAGAACTAGCGGTAGTGTCAGCAGAATCGTCTGCTGAGCGAAAAAACTGCCGCTGATTCCCTGCGCTGGCCAATCAGTATCATACTTTTTTGTTCGTCATGCCTCCATTCGGCGGCATGGCCTGGGCATTGGATTAGCAGTTGCACGGCTGATTTTTAACCACAAATATCCGAAATATAAGCTGAAGCTGTGGACAAAACTTATTATTTCGGCACTCTGCATTGCGTTCGTAATATGGGCTGTTGTCACAGCGCCTCGAGAGCAGCACGACCACATCAGCAGAGGCAGTACCAACAGAACAGGGTGAATCGCAGGCCACCGAAACAACATCTGAAGCGACAGAAAACAAAACCGTAGATCAAGAAACAACTTCTCAGGCGGAACAGCAGGCGGCCTCCGAACAGAAAAAGCAGGAAGAGGCAGTTCAGGGCGGCGAAGGATGAGACAGAGAAACAGCAGAAGGAGGCAGAAAAGCAGCAAAGGCAGGAGGAGAAAGCTGCTAAAAAAAAAGCTGGTACGTCAGCAAAAAAGCGTGCCAACCGGAAAATCGAGAAGGCACTGAGTAAGGAGAAAATCGAGAAGGCGGCAAAAAGCTCTCCCACGTGAAGGAAAACTGGGTATACGCCTACTATCAGGGGCTGCTGCCGGATTTGATCGAACAGGACGACCGCACACAGCTCGACCGTTATCTCACAATCTACAGGCAGGCGTTTCCGGAGACAGAGCAGATGAAGGACGGTGCTCACGGCGTGGGGATCGATCTGACGACCAGAAGAAGATGGACGAACTGGACAAGAAATACCGTTCGACTATTCGGGCGGCATGTCCGGTGCGATAAGTGCTGTGGATAAGGCGGAGGAGAGCGCACGTTTTATCTGCAGTATAAGCTGAAAAAACTCTGCCGCGAACAGCAAAAACAGCGTCATCAGCGTGCGCAGTGGGCGAGGCAATCGGCGCGGCGCAGAGTCGCTGACCGGTACCTATGAGTATCTGGCGAACAACGTGACGAACGACTTTATTACGTCGATGTTGCAGGGCAACATCGATATGAATGTGCCGGGCGATGAGCAGTATGGTAACTCATCAATGACCAAAAACCGTTTTTTCGCAGGCGGGTGCAACGACGGTGTATGCTTACCAGAGCGGAACGCGCACGCGCTGACAACCTCGGACGGCTGAGAAGGAGGGGGTCGAGTGCTATCGCGTGATGGACAGTACCACGCGGGACACAATCCGGCAGGATTACGAAACGTATTCGGTAGCCGGTATGTCGATCGTGGAGGCAAGCCAGCACATGCAGGAATTGTTAAACAAGTAAAAAGAAAGCAGGGAGAATCATGAAACAAAAGATTTGCGGTTTGCTTGCCATGCTGCTGCTGTTATCCGGCTGCGGCTCAAGCACCCCGACCGACACCTCGCCGATGAGCGAGGACGAGATCACGCAGATGTACAGCGATCCGGATTCGTTCAAGGGGCCGCACGCTCGAGCTGTACGGCCGTGTGTTCAACGAGCCAGAGTACGATGACGACGGCGTGTATTTCCAGATGTGGGGAGACCCGGAGAACGGAGAGCGCAACACGATCGTAGCCTGCAAGGACACCTCGCTCAAGCTGCAGGATGATGATTATGTGCATATTTTTGGGCAGTGTTTCCGGTAAACACGAGGGCGAAAACGCACTGGGCAGCAAAATCATCGCGCCTGCGATCGTTGCGGATTCGGTAGAGGTGGTAACTTATCAGGGAGGCCTGTGCGCCGACGCTGTACACCGCGCACGGTTGCAGACAGCGGCGCGACACAGTGCGGCTACGGTTTCGGTCGACTCGGTGGAGCTGGCGGAAAAAGGAAACACGCGTTGCGGTTACGGTGACGAACAACAGGTGCAGCGGCGTTCAGTATCTACGATTCCAGCGCAAAATTGTGCAGAACGGCAAAGCAGTTCGAGCGGGAGTACAACTCTTATGCGGATTATCCAGAGCTGCAGTCGGATTTGATGGTCGGCGCGAGCACGACCGGCATCATTACCTTCCCCGGCACTGGAAAAAGGCGGATTTTTTGACATCACGCTGACTGGCTCGTCGGATGATTGGGACGAAAGCATTGCGCCGTTTACGTTCCATTGCACGTTCGATGACGCGGCAGCGCAGACCAGCAGGAGCTAGCGGCGGAACAGGCGGCGCCGACCTTACATCATGCTGTACGACGGCACAGCGACCAAGTCTATCGACCTTCGCTGACCGATACCGTAATTGGCAGCAATAAACTGTGGCCGACGGACACGAAAACCATTACCACGGATGATCTGTCCAAGCTGACGCAAAATGAGGTTGCGGCCGTGCGCAATGAGATTTATGGGCGGCACGGCTATACTTTTAGGCCACGGATGAATGGAAAATTTTCCTTTTGCCTCGGCGGAGTGGTATCATGCGGACAGTGCGTACCCAACGATATGCTGAATGCCACGGAAAAAGCGAATGTGGATACCATTCTGAATTACGAAAAAGAGTGCAGGCGGACAGCAGGAGAAGACCCGGCCGGAGGATATGGCATCGCAGGCCGCGCTGAATTACTGCCAGACGACCGGCTGGACGAACAGCCGCGTCAATTTTGTGGAAAGCCGTCCGGCGGGCGGATATTATGTCAATGTGATGAAGATAGACGACTCGGATAACAGTTATGAGGAAAAATTATGTGGTGACGGTCGAAAACGGAAAGGCAATCGTGACCGGCACCGAGCAGTTTGGCGAATTTACGCCGATCGATTAATTAACAGAATAAAAAAAATCAGACGGAAGGCTCGAGAGACCTTCTGTCCCGATTTTATTAGAGGGGGTTGGTGATATGGTTTGGTTTGGAAATTTTTTTAACTAAGGTGAATTGGTAGTTTGTGTGAGATTGGTCGTCGATGCGCTTTACCAGATCCCTTCAGAATCTTGGCAGCCCCTGACCGTAATATTGGAATACGTCAACCATCTGCTGGAATCGTGTGCGTCGCTCATCTGCTTGATCTCGCCGTTGACGCAGGCCGCGCGGCAGCCAGATAGCATTTTGCGGCTTCTTCGAGGTAGACCGCAGCGTAAAAGCGCCTGATTGAGATCCTTGCCGACCGTCATAACGCCGTGCTGAGACAGGATAACGGGCATGACCGTTGCCGACGTATTAACCGTATCGATGCCCAGTTATCGATCGAGCCGGCAGCCGAATAGGGTGTGATCGGCACGTTGCCGCCGGCGGCATTGGCCAGTGCGGTAATACATACGCGGAACTCGGTCAGACCCGAATGAGCGAAACCGCAGTTGCCGGCTGGTGGGTGGGATAACGGCGTTGATGTCCGGACGCTCGCGGAAGATATGCAGGATAGCCGGTGTGTCGGACGAAGGCTTGCGGGTGCCCTCGATGACATTGCCATCGATATCCATGACGATCATATCATCCTCGACCATCTTCTCGTACATCATGCCGGACGGCGTAACGAGAATCTCGCCGGTCGGCATGCGCACGCTCAGGTTGCCGCAGGTCAGCGATACCAGTTCATAGCGGTCGAGCAGGATACCGGCTTCGATGATTTCTTTTTTTCATTTCCGAAAACATGATGAATTCCTCCTAAAAAATCGTGAGACAGCTGTTTCGGTCTGCGGACGATGAATTCCGATGGTAGGGTAGCAGCATTTCGAGCGGCCGATAGCCCAAACGGCAGCAGCGGCTGCCGTTTGCGTGTTGCGTGCAGTCTGCATGTCCCACATCGGTGTCGCCAACGTAGAGTATCTGCTCACGCGGTATGCCCCAGAACGCTCGAGCACAGGGTCCATCGAGTACGGATCGGGTTTGGAGATGGTCTCCGGCGTCTGTCCGACGCACAGTTCCATCGCATCACCGAAAAATCGGTCGATGAGCGCACAGGCAACGGCATTGGGTTTATTCGTCAGAACGGCGTTCCTTGATGCCACGGGGTTCAGCTCCGCAAGCGTTTCCACACCCCTGCATACGGCTGGGTGAGATAGGTGAAATCGCTGAGGTATGCGGCGCAGTCGTAATCGCGTATCGCGGGCGCTGAAGTGCGGCGACCCGTCGGGCGGGCAGCCGCCGAGCTTCTTGCCGGTCAGATCCTCGACAGCGGATACGAGGTGCATGGCATCAATGCCGTACTTCTTCATCAGGTACATTTGGGATGCACCGTGCGGATAGCCCGGCAGGCCGATCTTGACCAGACGCTTGCCCAGTCCGTTCTCCGCGATAACATCAGCAACAGCGGAGCCGAGACCGCCGATATCCAGATGGTTTTTGATGGTAACAACGCCGTACTTGCTCTTCTTGATGGCCTCAACGATGGTCGGGTCGGTGAACGGCTTGAGGGTGGAAACGTGCATATGCTGTACGGAAATGCCCTTTTCCTTCAGAACTGCGGTAGCGCGCATGGCTTCCTCGCACAGCTTTTATTATAATTGTGGCAAGGCAGCCGGTCAGGAGCCGAAGCTGTTGAATGACGAGCAGATCAGCTCGGTGCTGGAGGCATTCCAGACCTACCGACAGAAATAAATTTTGCAGGAGGGGACCATTATGGAGGAAAAATGCGTATACTGCGGCGGTGATCTGCCGGAAAAGCCGACTAAGGTAAAGGTGCGCACACGCTCGTTTGAGGTGTGTGCTGTGCGGATTGTGCGGAAAAAGACCGAACAGTATATCAAGCTGGATAAGCGATTCAAAGACCGCACTGTATCTTCTGGTCTTTCTGGGCGGCATCGGATTTTGTTATCAGTGCATTTTTCGGCGGTGACAGTCCGCTGCGCATGATCGGTGCGTATGCCGGTCAGCTTGTTGCGGGGACTGACGTTTATCCCGTTTCCGTATCCGGTCACCTCGTTTGAGAGCTTTCACGCGATGAGCATCCGCGGCGTAACGCGGCTGACGCGCATTATCGGCCTTGTGTTGAGCGTGTTCGGCAGTCGTGCTGATAGTGCTCACGCTGCGATAAAGAAAATTGTGCGATCGGTCTGACGAAAGTAAAAGGTCTTTCCATAACCCCCCAAAGGGCGCTCAAAAGAGCGCGCTCTTTGGGGTTCTTTGGGATTGTCTGAGGTGATGATGGAAAGCAAAAAGGACAGAAGGGTCCAAGTACCTTCTGTCCTTTTGCGGAGAAGAAAAATTATATTTGTATTCTGTTTGGAGACTTGAATATAAAATAATAGAGAATAAATTGAATGTGAAATAAGAATGCAGTATAGCAACGCGGCAGATACCGTACCGGCTCATAACCTCGACCGAGAATCAGTCGGAACGGATGCGATACGCAGCGTGCTGCGGGTACCAACGATTTCGGTCTCAACATGAGATGCAGTATTGGGATGATGGCAACCGCCTCGACGTTCGGGTCAGCGCATAGCTCCTTCGGGTCCTGATATACGGCTGTGCTCTTTGGGTGTGAATATGGAATTAATCTGCGATTCGGGAAAATTAACCGAGGAACGGACGGGTGGTTTCCGCGCCCCATGCGGATCACATCCTCAGCAGGCATTCTCCAGTATTCCGGACGGAACAGCTCGAGGCACGCAGGGCCGTCGTAGCCGACTGCCTGTACCGCATCAGCAACCTCCTGCACCGGAATGGCACCCAGGCCGGGCATCAGACGGTGACAGTGGTCGAGGATGCCGAGCGGCAGGTCCTCGCAGTCGTTGATGTGGAACACGAACAGCTTCTCCTTGGGAATTTTGCGGATGAAATCAACGTCCGCGCACTTGTCGTGCAGGTAAACATTGATGCAGTCCACGGTCAGACCAACGCTGTCGCGGTTTACGGCGTTTACGATCTCGAGCGCCTGACGTACGCTGTTGACGCACCACTTCTTGTCGCCGATCGGCTCGAAGGACAGCTTGACACCGTACGGCTCGGCAATGTCGGCGAGTTCTTCGTTCAGCACCTTCACCGAGTCGTCGAAAATTTCCTTCTCGTTCCTGGTGCAGATCTCATTGGTGACAGTCGGCACCACGATGATATACGGATTGCCGATCTGCTGTGCCACCTTTGCAGCCGAAGGTAAACAGCTCTACGAGCTTTTTGCCCACCTCCGGCGTGCAGAAGTTGATGTTTTCAATGGAGTTGAATGCAAACGGCTTGATATGGCTCTTTGCAAAAAAGCCTTGAGATCGTCCACGGTGTGGGTTTTGAGATACTCCTGCAGCATATCAAGGCGCAGCTCGATATAGTCATAGCCGTACTTTTCGCACAGCAGCAGGTCGTTTTTCAACCGTGGAATTTTCCTTGCAGGTTGCTTCGTTATATCCGAGTTTCAGCATAAGACAGTCTCCTTACATTTCACCGCGCGCTTCACGCTCGGTGAGTTCCTTCATAATGGTGGGGATAAATCTTATCCAGCTTGTAGAACAGCAGGACGATAATGGCAACGATCCAAACGAGGATCGGACCGATTCTAAAGATAGAGGGAAATCATTTGCTGGGCAGAAGTCGGCTGCATGGCACCGCCGGTAACCGAGCTGAGGAAGCCTGCGCCCTCGAGCATGGCGGTCATAACCGCACTGGTGATGCCGGTGCCGATCTTAAAGCCGAGCGAGCCGCCGCCGAAGATCAGGCTTTCCTGACGCAGATGGCTCTTCCACTGACCGTACTCTACAACATCGCCCATCATGCCGAATACCAGAGAGGTCAGCGGAGCCTGACCGAGCGAGCGGATGATGGTCATTACCAGAATCCACCTGAAGCTCATCGGGTTTACCATAATGAGGGCATGGGCGATAACAAACTACGATACAGCCGGCGAGCGACAGATTGCGCTTGTTGAATTTCTGCAGCAGCATCGGACACAGCAGCGCGCCAACGATCAGTGCGACGATCTCGGAGGTGTAAATGACGCTGTAATACCATTCATCGTTGCCGAGAACATATTTGCAGTAGTACGGCAGGTCGGTGCCGATGATGGTGGTATGGAACGCAGGTGACAGTCCACAGAATGAGCGTTGCCCAGAAATACGGGTTGCCAAGCAGCGCTTTAATCGCGCGGGAAGCGGGAACCTTGGGCTGCTCCTGTGCGGTGGATTCAAAATTAACGGTTTCCTTGCAGCGAACAAAACAGATGACGAGCAGAGCAAGTGCGATGGCACACCAGATGCTCATGGTCTTGATCCAGGCGGCCTGATCGTTGCCGAACAGCTTGACGACCGGCATAGTAAAGGTTACGGCAATGATCTTGCCGATCGGAGACAGTGCCATACGCACAACGGACAGCAGGTCGCGCTCGTGCGAGGAGCGGGTCATCATGGTGGACAGGGTGCCGTAGGGCACGTTGATTGCGGTGTAGCATACGGTGGTGCACAGGTTATAAGTAACAAAAAAATGTACCAGAACTGAACGGTTGTGCTGCTGTGCGGCACACAGAACATCGCAACCGCGCACAGAACATACGGTACGCTCATCCATAAAATCCACGGACGGGCCTTACCCCATTTTGATTTGGTCTTGCTCACGATGATGCCCATGATAACGTCGGACGAGCCGTCAAAAAATACGCGAGATCAGCATGACCAGACCGACGGTAACGACCGGAATACCGCAGTAATCCGTATAGAACAGGGTGAGCAGCGCGGTGATCATGCCGAACACAACGTTGCAGGCAGTGTCGCCTAAACCATAGGCAATGCGGGTTCCCCAGCCAAGGGGAGGCAGTGTTGTTCTTTTCACTCATAAGGAGCAACCCCTCTTTCTCTTCTCAGAAAACGGAAGCCGCCGCCGGGTGCGGCGGCTTGCCTTAACTTTCTCTTCTCTTTGCTTGTGGTAATGCGAGGATAAATTACTCGATTTCGCTCAGCTTGACCGGACGGCCTTCCTTCATGGACAGGTTTGCTGCCATGGCGATCTTGACCGGCTGCAGACCGTCAAAACCGGTTACCAGCGTGTCGGTGTCGTTCAGAACGGCATCGGTGAACGCCTTTGCCTCTGCGATGAATGCGTTGTTGTAGCGCTCGAGGAAGAACCAGGTCGGCTTTGCAACCTCGACGCCTGCGGCAGAGGAGAGATCATGGCGGTGTTGTTCAGATCGTTTGCAACCTGCACGCAGCCCCTGGTCGCAGTGAACCTCGGTGCGCTGGTCGTAGCCGTAGTGTGCGGCACGGGAGTTGTCGATCACGCCGAGTGCGCCGTTCTCGAACTTCATCATTACAATGGCGGTGTCCACATCGCCGTATTCCTCGTAGCCTGCACCGGAGAGCGCTGCACCGTAAGCGGTAACCTCGGTAACCTCGCTGCTTGCCAGATAGCGAACCATGTCGAAATCATGGATGGTCATGTCCATGAAGATACCGCCGGAAACCTTGATATAGCTCATCGGCTGATGATCAGGATCGCGGGAAGTGACCTTGATGAGATTGGGCTTGCCCAGCTTGCCGGAAGCGACCGTATCGCGGACGGCCTTGTGGTTGTGGTCAAAGAAGCGGCGAACGAAGCCGACCTGCAGCTTAACGCCTGCCTTCTTTACCGCAGCGAGGGCTTCCTCGATCTTTGCCAGCTTGGTGTCGATCGGCTTCTCGCAGAAGATGTGCTTGCCGGTCTGCGCAGCGCGCATGATGAAGTCTGCATGCGTTGCGGTGGAGGAGCAGATGAACACGGCCTCGATGGTCGGATCGCCAAAGATCATCTCGGGATCATCGTAGCACTTCTCAATACCCATGTCCGCTGCCCATGCGCGGGTCGCATCGTTCATGAACGGATCAGCCACTGCGTAGAGGTCTGCGTTCGGTACGGCATGTGCCAGATTTTCGCCGTGCAGCTTGCCGATTCTGCCTGCACCCAGCAGACCGATTCTTACCTTGTTTGCCATTTTTTCTTGCACTCCTTTTTTACTCTGAAACCTGAATTGACGCGCTTGCTCAAAAGCAGTATGTTAGAAGTTTTTTTCTGTGTTTTTATGATATAATAATTATATAATAATTGCACACAAAGAAGATCGATGTAAATAAGCCATGGCGAAGCGTTTGAAAAACGCCTTTGGGCAGGAATTTTTTCGGCAATCTTATCCCCGTCGGCGGCGGCAAGGACTCCGTTGTAACAATGGAACTTCTGCGCGCGCACAAAGCGGAAAACAAAGTCTTTATGATAAATTCGCTCGGGCTCGGCTGTCGAAACGGCGCGCGTGTGGCGGGATATTCCGAAAGGATACCGTCGCCCTGAAAAGACGGCTCGACCTGAAAATAGTCGAATTAAACTCACAGGGTTTTCTGAACGGTCATACGCCGTTTTCGGCGATAGTTGCGTTCTCCGCTCTTTTTCTGCGCGATCGCAGAGCAAAAAAAGATACATTGTTCTGTCAAACGAGAGCAGCGCAAACGACGTTTACGTCAAAGGTACGACGGTCAATCACCAATATTCGAAGAGCGTTGAATTCGAAAATGACTTTCGCGTGCTTGTAAAAGACCGCATTTGCGGCGAGGTTGAATATTTCAGTCTTTTGCGCCCGCTCAACGAATGGAACATAATCAAGCTGTTTGTCGGTTATCCGCAGTATCTGCCCGTTTTTTAAGAGCTGCAATTTCGGAAGCAAAAAAGAACGTATGGTGCGGAGAGTGTTCAAAGTGCCTGTTCGTATATATAATGCTTTCGCCGTTTGTCGAGAACGAAAAACTCAAAGAGATATTCGGACACGACCTTTTGACGACGAAAATATGCTTAAATACTTTGACGGACTTGTCAGCGAACAGTTCGATAAGCCGTTCGAATGTATCGGAACGCGTGAAGAGATAAATGCGGCGCTGACGAAAACGCTCGAAAAGAGAACGGGACATCTTCACCTGCTGCTTGAAAAATACAAAGAGAAATATTACGATAAAAACTTTGACATAACTTCGGTTGATACATTTTTTGATGAGAACAACAATGTTCCGAACGAACTGAAAGAAGAGTTGAAATGGAAAAGAACTGACAGTCTTTTCAAAGACAAAAAGGTGCTTATTCTCGGCTTCGGCAGAGAGGGCAGAACGACTTACGAATTTCTGAAAGACAAAGTTCCGTCGGCTGAAATCACCGTTGCGGACGCAAAAAGAGCAAAAACGACGTCCGTTTCGCCGTGCGGCTGCGTTTCTTTTGAACAGTTTAATTGCAAAACGGTATTCGGAGAGCATTATATGGACGACCTCGGCGGGTACGACATAATAATGAAATCTCCCCGGAATACCGATACTCAAAGATTACGGCGAAGAAGTCGAAAACAAAATAACATCGCAGACCGATCTGTTTCTCCGATTCTGTCCCGCGACGGTTATCGGCATAACGGGCACAAAAGGCAAATCGACAACATCTTCGCTGATATATCATATTCTGAAAAAATGCGGAAGAAGAACACGGCTTGTGGGCAACATCGGTGTTCCAGTATTCTCCGATATGGCGAATATCAAATCCGATACCGTCGTTGTATACGAAACTCAGCTGCCACCAACTACCGCAATATGTAAAAAGCGTCGCCGAATATCGCCGTATTGCTCAATGTTTACAGCGATCACCTCGATCACTATCGTTCGTTTGAAGAATACAGAGACGCAAAGTTCAACATTTTTAAGTATCAGACCGAAAATGATACTCTTATAGTCAACTCGACCTGCGAAAACATAGACATTTCAATGTTTGACGGGGCAAAACAGCACGTCATATTCGCAAACGACAAAAAACGGGTGCGGTATTGACGGTGAAAAATATGTATGTCTGCGGAAAAGTCGTTCCCCTCGAACGAGTAAAAACGACTTTGATAGGAAAAACATAATTTATATAACATTTCCGTTGCGTTGACCGCGGCGGGCGCTGCGGGCGTACCGCTTGAAGAAGCGATAAGCGCCGTGGAAGACTTCAAAAGGACTTGAACACCGGCTTGAACTGTTCGCGACGCAAAACGGCGTCCGCTGGTTCAACGATTCCATTTCAACGATACCCGGAAGCGGCGATAAACGCGGTTGAGGGCATAGGCGACGTCCGAACGCTGATAATCGGCGGCATGGACAGAGGTATTCCCTACGGCGAACTTGAAAAATATATCGCGTCGGGGAAAAGTCGAAAATGTTATTTTTTTGCTTATGAAAGCGGAAAGCGCGTATTGAAAGAGACCGAGCCGCTTTGTCCGAAATGCAGGTTGTTTGAAGTTGCGGACATTTACGAAGCGGCGGACAAGGCAAAAAGATAACAAAGAGCGGTTCCGTGCTGTTCTCCCCCGCAGCGGCAAGTTACGGCTACTTCAAAAACTTTGAAGAGCGCGGCACAAAATTCAAAGAATATGTCCTGAAAGGAACAAAATAAAAAATGTTCGACATAGAAAAACTCAAAAAGAGGTATCCGCGTTTCCCGCAGGAGTTAACACGGAAATACGTTTTCAGCGAAACTCGACAAAGAGAGTGGGCTTCCTTTGACGGCAGATTGACTTCAAACTCAACAGCATCAGGCTGCGGCGTCAACGCGAGAATATACAAAAACGGCGCTTACGGTTTTGCGTCATGCCCCAACACGGACGAAGACGGCGTAAAATTTGTGCTGAAAGAAGCGGCGGGCAATGCCGAACTGCTTTATTCAAGACAAAAGCCGACAAAGCCGCAATTCCCGAAAATTTCCGCAACGCAGGAAGCGAACAGACACCCGCAGGACGACTTATCTTCTCAAAAAAGACTTATCGAGTTTTGCGCGGAAGCCGACGCATATATAGCAAAACATACAAAAAAACTTGTTTCCCGTTCTGTTGTCGCATCAGGACTCAACATGGAAAAGGCGCTGTTCACTTCCGACGGCGTTGTTGCACACTCGTTCACGCCTAGAGCGTCATTCTATATCTTTATGACGGCGGAAGACAACGAGGGCAATATGCAGGAAATGCTCGAACCCATAGGCGATTTAGGCTGTTTTGACGAGGTATTTTCCTCTCCGACGAAGTATTACGGAAAGATTGACGCGCTTTACGAAGAACTGATGAAAAAGTGCGAGGGCGTTTATGCGGACGCGGGAATAAAAGACTGCGTTCTGCACCCCGACCTTGCGGGAATGTTGGCACACGAAGCGGTCGGACATACTGTCGAAGCGGATTTTTGTTCAGTCGGGCTCCGTTGCGGCGCACATGATGAACAAACAGGTTGCGTCGGAACTTATAAACATGACGGACTTTGCGCATACGGCGTTCGGCAAAACGCTGCCTGTGCCGTTTATGTGGACGATGAAGGCGTGGAAGCAAAAAGACGTAAAGATAATCGAAAACGGCGTTCTTCGCAATTATATGCACAACAGGGGAATCGGCTGAAAAATTCGGCGTTGAGCCGACAGGCAACGGGGCGTTTTTCGTTCCCCCGACGAACCTCTTATAAGAATGAGAAACACGTTCGTGCTTCCCGGAGAATCAAAAAACTTGAAGAAATGATAGCCTCGGTAAAGGACGGTTACTATCTGACAAGAACAGGCAACGGACAGGGCGGACTCGACGGGTGAGTTTATGTTCGGTGTGGATATGGGCTACGAAATCAAAAAAACGGAAAACTCGGCAGAGCCATAAAGTCCACAACAATATCGGGCGTCGCGTTTGAAATGCTGAAAACCGTTACCATGGTATCAGACGACCTGACGTGGACAAACTGCGGAATGTGCGGCAAAAAGCAGCCGATACCCGTTTCAATGGGCGGTCCGGCAATAAAATGCAAACTCAACGTAGGCGGAAGATAAGGAGGACAATACAATGAGCGAAAATGATAAGGCGAAGTTTCTTATCGAAGAAATAAAGACCTCGAAGCCGATTGCGGAGAAGTCTGCGTTACAAAAAACGCAAACGACGGAAGTTTATTACGAATCCGGCAAAGTCAGCATGATACGAACCAACGAAAACGTTTCAGCGAATGTAAAGGTCATCAAAGACGGCAAAAAGGGCGTTGTGGCAACAAATGACGTTTCTTCGACGGACGCATTGAAAAAATCGTTTCCGACGCGCTCGAATCGGCGCAAAGCGCGCACGAAGACGACGCAAACGGAATTTGATGTTCCTTGTGCAACGAAACTTTGTTTACGGGGCGACCGAACGGAAAAACTTTACGACCGCCTTTACCGAATTTTTGGCAGATACGAAAAAGAAATATTCCAAAATTTCGTTTGACTCCATAACCGCAAATCACGTTTCGGTTGAGCGAATATACAAAAACACAAACGATGTGAACATAACCGAAAAATTCGGTTATTACACTTTCAGCCCGATGTACATGGCGGTTGACGGCGAAAAGACCTCGGCGTTCAATTATTCGGGGTTATCACAAAGGATATTGACAGACCGTTTATGACGCTCGGAATGACGGAAGAACTGCTTGAAAGAAACGGAAGAACAGACGGACACAATAACCGTGGACGGCAAATTCATAGGCGACGTTATCGTCACCCGCAATGCCTTTCCGAAATGCTCGGCATAATCGAGGACAACTTTCTTTCCGATCAGGTGCTCATAAACAAAAACGTCTCCGTATCTGGACAAACTCGGCAAGCAGATCGCGGCAAAGAAGTCACTTTGATCTCCTCGCCGCTTTCGGAAGAACTTGTTGACGGTTACAGATCTACGGCGGACGGCTATATTGCGAAAAAAATATGCCGATGATAGAAAACGGAGAACTTAAAACTTTATCGTTTCTCGCTACGGAGCGGCAAGAACGGGGCTCAAAAGAAGCGACAGCGACGGCGGCTGTTATATAATGGACGGCGGAGACACTTCCCTTTCAGACATTATTAAAAATACGAAAAAGGGACTTTATGAACCGTTTCAGCTCGGGTTCGCCGGGTGTAAACGGAGATGTTACCGGCGTGGCGAAAACAGTTTTCTTTATCGAAAACGGTCGAGATAGTCGGTGCAGTCAGCGAAACGATGTTTTCGGGGAATCTGACAGAGATGTTGATGAATGTCAAAGCGATTTCCTCCGAGCGCATAAATGACGGTTCGTGCATTTCCTTGGGTCGATTTCGGCGGAGTCACGGTCTCGGGAAATGACGTTTTACGACAAAACGCGCTTAAACTTGCGCACGCATATCTGAATGCAAATGTCGGCAAAGGCGATACCGTCATAAAGACGCAACTGCGGGCAAAGGCAGAGATACGCTGCTGCTTGCGTCGCTTGTCGGCGAAAACGGCAAAAGTCATTGCAATCGACATACAAAAAGAAGCGATAGACGAAGCCGAAAAACTCATTGCAGAGCACGGGGTTTCGACAGAGTGACGTTCGTCTGCGATTCGCACTGAAAACATCAAAAAGTTACGCGGATAAGGTGAACTGCGTTGTGTTCAATCTCGGTTGGCTGCCGGGGAGCGACCACGATAAGAACCTCGACGCAAACAAGTATAAAAGCGATAAAAAGCCTCAACGGAAATGCTGACGGACGACGGATTTGTCCTTGTCTGCATATATTACGGCGGACTGTCGGGCTTTGAGGAGCGACGGCGTTCTCGACTTTCTCAAAACACTTGACCAGAAAGAGTTCACCGTTGCAATCACGCAATTTGCAAACAGAAAAGGCTGCCCGCCCATTTTTGCGGTTATCGAAAAAAACCGATAAAACCGCATCGCAACCGCAACGCGGCAATTAAAACAAAAACAAAATAAAAAGCCCGACCGAAGCGAAAAAAACTCTGCTTCGGTCGGGTCACTTTATATCAAAATTCATTCGTTGCTTTTTATTCGCTGCGTTTTTTACATTTCCAAAGGTTCACAACCGTGATGAACACCGTTTTCATCCATCCAACCGAGAAAATAGCGGCTGTCGGCGGTCGTCAAAGCGCGGAAAAAGACGTATATCCGCATCGAATATTTCGGACGTCAATTCGGCATAAAGCGCATCTGCGGGACTTTTTTCGATTCGTATGCCAGCCCGTGAAACTCTGCCCACATTGCAATGTGACGGCGTTTTATATAACAGAGAGGACGTATAGTTTTTCCGCTTTTTGGGCGGCAAACGTTGCGGCTTTTCCGTTATATACGATATTTTCGAGAGTTGATGTGCAGACATCGTCAAAGCAGTCGTCAACGGCTGTCTTGTCATACTCTCCGCACGGTTCGGAAACAGGTATTCCGAGGTTTTCGAAAGCAGGGAGACGGTTCGTCCGCGCAAAACTCAACGGTCAGCGGAAAATCGCTGTACGCGGCAAGCAACTGCATAAGTTTTTGCAAGCAGAACGGACTGCGCGTTCGGGCTGACAAGAACAAGAATGCGGTCGTCGGGAGATGTCATGGAAAACTCCTGTAACGCTTCTATAAAAGGTCTTCTGAGATTTTTTCTGAAACGCTTTGTCAATCCGCGTTCGACGGTTATCGCGTCGTCCATTTCTTCCGCTCCTTTATACGATAAAAATTACGTTTCACAATCGCTTTCCGTCAGAAGCATTTGCCGAGGCGGTGCGTTCTGCAATTATCGGTCTTTCCGCAATGATAGCAAAGTTCGTTTTCGCCGCAGCCGTTCCGCTCAAAGTCGCGCAGATTGCGAACCGTGGTCTCAGCGATATTGTTCAGCGCTTCCGCCGTGAGAAACGCCTGATGCGAAGTAACGATAACGTTGGGCATTGTTATAAGCCTTGCGAGAATATCGTCGGACACGATATGTCCCGAAAAATCCTCGAAAAACACGTCGGCTTCTTCTTCGTAAACGTCAAGGCAGGCGGCGCCCACTTTGCGGCCCTTGATTCCTTCGAGCAACGCTTCCGCATCGATGAGTGCGCCGCGCGAAGTGTTCAGAATATAAACGCCCTTTTTTTCATTTTGCTATCGCGTCGCCGTCGATGAGATGATAGGTCTCTTTCGTCAACGGGCAATGCAGAGAAATAATATCGCTTTCGGCAAACAGCGTATCAAAGAGACATATTCTATGCCGCAATTTTCGGCGGGGAAATTTATCGTATGCAATAACTTTCATACCGAAGCCTTTGCATATATCAATGAATATCCTGCCTATCTTACCGTGCCGACAACACCAACTGTCTTGCCGCGCAGATCAAAACCCGTCAGACCGTTCAGGCTGAAATTAAATTCGCGGGTTCCGGTTATATGCTTTGTGAATACGGCGCACGGACGTCAGAAGCAACGCCATGGCGTGTTCCGCAACGGCATACGGCGAATATGCGGGGACGTGAAAAAAACGTGTATTTTGCCGTAAGCGTGGCGCACGTCAACATTATTGTAACCGGCACAGCGTAAAAGCGATGACTTTTTACGCCGTTGCGATATAAAATGTCGATAACATCCGCGCTCACGTCATCGTTGACAAACACGCAAACGCCGTCAAAGTCTTTGCGAGTTCGGCGGTATCGGCACCGAGTTTTGTTTCAAAGAATTTGAACTCAATTCCGTCATGTTCAACTTTTTTCAAACGATTCGACATCATAGTTCTTTGCGTCGAAAAATGCTATTTTTCACAGGCTGTTTCCCCTTTCTTCCCTTTTATCATTTCCCGTTTTTTGAAAACATATTTGCGAAGTTTTGCAAAATAGAGTATACGCAGACGGGCAAGACAGAAATCGAGAAGAATGAACGCAACGTTGCCGAGCACGAGTTGCGATAAGAAGAAGTGTGCCTGTCGTTCTGAACTCTTCAACAAGCGCCGTCATATTGAAGACGAATATCAGAAGAACGTAAAGAACGACTGCGGAAACGTTGAACAAAAAGTTTTAAGACTATCCGCAAAACAACTTTTCGGGCGTATTCGGTCAAAGAATTTTTTGACAACGGGATAATATCCGAGAAACACGAATACCGCGGCAGTTTCCTTATCCGCGACGAGAAGCACAGAGAGAACGGCGACGGCGGCATAAGCGGTCAAGCCGTATTTTGTTCCGCATTCGCAGTCTATCGGAACGAGCAGCATCGCGGCAAGAGCGGGACAGCAGTAAACGGCGATGGGAATGACACCGCCGAACAGCATAACGACCACGCCGAGAGCGCATAAAACGCCGCAAAGAGCCAACTTTTAACTTTTTCGCCTGTTTTCACTTTAACGGCTCCTTTTTGATTTTGTTATATTTTCTCGGATATTTTTCGGGGGTAACAGACGTTTTTTCAATTCGGAATATGTACCGTTCGCTCCCGTCCGAAAGTCGGAAATTGTCAGATGCGGACGGCGTACCTCCGAGAAATGCGGACTGCATTTTCCGCTTCGCGCAGTTCCGCAAGTCCGTCGCTGCCTTTCATGGCAACAAAAGCGCCCCCGACTTTGACAAGCGGAAGACACAGTTCGGAAAGACCGTCGAGTCTTGCGACCGCCCGAGAAACGCAGACATCGAACTTTTCGCGCAGTTCTTCGTCATGTCCGAGTTCTCCGCACGGGCGGCGGCGACGGTGACGGAAAAGTCCGAGATCGCGGGAAACGCCGTCCACGAAAACAAGTTTTTCGCAACGGAATCGACCGCGAAAATCTTTATATCGGGGCGAACTATGGCAAGAGGCAACGTCGGAAATCCCCGCCGCAGCCGATGTCAACGACATCGGCATTTGCGGATATACTCCCGCGACGGACACAGTCGGCGAAATGTTTGACTATAACTTCGTCTCTGTCCGTTATCGCGGTTATGTTTACACGGCTGTTTGCCTCGATAAGTTTTCCGTAAAGAAATTCGAATTTTTCGGAGCATTCCAGAAAATCTTCAAGTCCGTTGTCCCTGAAAATCCTCCCAAATGCGGCGGAGAAACCGCTCATTGAGAGTTCCTCCACGCCGTATACGCTTCACAGATTTTTTCAAAATCGAGTTCGGCTGTCGAACCGAGTTCGAGCCGAGGATGAACGCTTCTTCGACGCCTATTCCCACCGAGAACATTCCTGCGGCGGTTATCGCCTCGATACCGCTTTGAGCGTCCTCCACGCCGACGCAGTCATTGCCCTCAAATCCGAGTTCGGAAGCGCAAAGGGCAAAAATTTTCGGGGTCAGGCTTCGGTTTCGTGACTTTTGCGGCGTCCGCAATATAGTCAAACCTGTTCTTGATATTCAGCACGGAAAGCACGGTCTCTGCGTTTTTGGAAACGGACGCTACGCCCGTTTTATTCCTTTTCGCGGAGAACGGCGAGAAAATCCTCTATTCCGGGAAGGATATCCGCTTTCGTCATTTTGAGAATAAGTGTTTTGTAATGCTCATTCTTTTCGTTTGCGAGAGCGGCTTTTTCGGCGTCGGAAAACTTGTCCGAAACGCCGTTGTGAGCAAGCGATTATTTCAAGCGAGGTCAATCTGTCAACGCCTTTGAGTTTTTCGTTGACGGTCTCGGTAAAGTCGAGCCCCAATCTGTCCGCGAGTTGCTTCCATGCAAGAAAAATGGTATTTGTCGGTGCTCGTCAGAACGCCGTCGAGGTCAAAAAATAAATGCTTTGGGTTGCATTGCAAAAATCTCCTTATCGGTATTCGACGGTCAATACGTCTTTCACCGAATAGTCTTTTACCGCCGCAGAGGAAAGATACATCGCCGTCTCCGCCGAGTTTTTTCACGGTAACGGTCTTTTTGTCGGCGCATATTTCAAGATGACAGCCGTGCCAATATATCTTTGTTCTGACTTTCTTCCACGTTTTGGGCAAATTGGGGCTGAATACGGAGTTTTTGACCGTAAAGGCGAACGCCGAGATAGCCGAAAACAACGCATTGCCATATTCCGCCGAGCGAAGCCGCATGAAGTCCCGCAAAACTCGAACCCATCTCTTTATCGCCAAAGGTCTATGCGGCACGCCTTTTCAAAGAGCGAATACGAATAATCGGAAAGATTGATGTCTGCGGCAAGCGTCGCGTAGGTCGAAAGGCTCAAAGACGACGTGTGCGCAGCAGCGTTTTCGTAATATTCGAGGTTGTGTACTTTTTCTTCGGGGTGAACAGGTCTTCAAGCAACAGGAAAAGTGCCGTCACGTCTGCCTGTTTGTTATCTGAGTGTTGCATACGGCAACATTGGGGAACGGCTCTGTACCGTTCTTGAAGCCCGTCAG
>VOFK01000490.1_pt1 | contig 36607 bp, 44 predicted proteins | sample 5384121 | NCBI WGS metagenome assembly VOFK01 (sample SAMN12384730, study PRJNA508395) | human gut metagenome | isolation source: healthy gut J | host: Homo sapiens | reverse complement strand
GAAAGGTGCTGGTACTCAGCCCCGACACGCTGAAAGAATCCTGCTGGAGTCAGGAAAACCAGCTCTGGTATGCCCATGACGGTTTTGGCTGTTCGCCTCACGCCATTGGCCGCTCGGTGCGCTGCACCTGCCTTAGCGACGGGGAGATGACACGCTGGAATCGCAGCGAGTTTATCGGTGTGCTGGATGACAAGTTCCTTCCGGAATGGGCAAAGCCGAAGCTGGCAGAGCTTCAAGCGCAGGAGCAGACCGACGCGCCCACGATGGGCAGCATGAATATGAAATGAGGAGGATGTCTGAATGTGCATGACCTATTACACCGTGGACGATCTCCGCCCCGGAAGACCCGGATGGGATGTGTGGCAGTTTTCTGCATTGGCGGAGGCCATCGACCATTACCGGACGCTCCCCATGGATGGGACCCGCGTCCTTGGTATGGCGGATGACGCCCACGCTTATGAACTCATCCGCTGTGTGCGCCTTTTCCCCGGCGACGCCCAGGGCGAGGATGTTCTGGCGGCAGATTACCGGCGCAGCGGTTTGACGAAAAAGAATGCCGACCTGAAAGTTGCGCTGGACGGTTGCTTAGAAACTCTGCATCCCCGATTTCTGTTGGAACCGGAGCGTTTGGTTCCCGTTCCCCAAAGCAGAAAGCTGCGGGAAGAACTGCGGGAGGCGCTTCTCTGGCAGGGCTATGAAGAAAACTATGAGTCTGCCATCCGCTCCGTCTTTGTGGGCGGTGTTGGCTGGATCTCACCCCAAGACGTGAAAAAGCAGCGGCAGCTTCCACTTGTGCTGAGCTACCGGGTAGACGGTATGTCGAAAGACGGTGCCTACCTCTCCTTAGAGCTGGAGCCTTGGGAATATGACCTTCTGCTGGAGCAGACGAAAAATCACTATAAAAATAAAGAAAAGAGGAACACAAAATGAAACGAATGTTATCTCTCTGCGCTGCGGCGTTGTGCCTGACTTTGGCACTGACGCCCACTGCGCTGGCGGCAGACTTTGAACCCGCGGTACCGGACGCCAAGGTCTGCTACCCCACCGCCATCGTCCGAAACGATGATGGCACAGAGCTGAAGAAAATCTATGATCTGAGTCCGGAAGACGATCCTGCGGGCATTGCGCGCTCGGACTTTGAAAAAAGACGGCTATCATTATACGCTCGTCGATCTGTTGCGTCAGGAACTGCCGGAGAACGAGAGCCGCCAGCACACAGAGCATGTTTCTATCGAGAGCGCTAAAAAGGATATGGAATCCGTGCTGGCGCTGCTGCCGCAGGAGCGTGAGTTCATCACGGATGATGGGCTTATGGGCACGCTCACGCTGAAGCTCGACACCGTGCAGGTCGAGCCGTCCGGCTACGGCAGTTCTACAAAGCAGCTTTCCGTCAAGCGCAGCTATCCCAATCTTGCCGAGCAGGATACACAGTACATCCCCAAGAGCATTGAGGACGGCGGCAGGACCCTGACGCTCTCCGACATTCAGTGGCAGACCGACAATACCGCAAACATGGATGGATACGCCGTGGGTGACCGCTTTACAGCCGTTGCCGTCTATATCGGCAGCGCCACCAGCAGCTACGTGAAAGGCTATACGGTTACAGCAGATTATACCGGCACGGTGAGCCGCATCGCATTAAATCGCGTTCGCTATGTTGCCATTTTCGAAGGCGTGCCTATCCAGTCCGCAGAGCCTGCAAAAACTGCCGGCGCAATGTCCTCGCTCCGCTGGTCCTATGTGCTCATCCCCATCGGAGTCGTAGCTGCGGCAGGAGCCGGTGTCGGCGGCGCGCTGCTGGTAAAACGCAGAAAAGAAAATGCAGATGAGGAGGAAACAGAAGAATGAAGAAGATCATCACCCTTTGCCTGAGCCTTTGCATGACAGCAGCTCTGGCGGCTCCGGCGTATGCACTGGAATACAGTATCGATGCGCCGAATGATTACGACTTCGGTAAGGACACCTCTATTGAGGTCATCCACACGGCAGATGGCGGCGCCATGCGCAACGAGGATGTGAGTAAGAACGCAGCGCTCATTCCGCCCGTCTTTGGCTCGGAGAGCATGAATGCGCTCCATACCGGCGAATACCTGACGCCAAATCTTGCGCCGCGCACCCTTCCCACGGCTGGCGCCGTGATCAGCGGCAGCGGCGATGTGGTTACCCCAGGGAGTACGGTGAGCAGCGGCAACGGCTATCAGCCCTCTGTGCTGTTCACAGATGTGACGAGTGACCTCTACTACAAAAACGGTTCCCTCGGCAAGATCGAGATCCCCACGCTGGGCCTGAGCGTGAGGATCTATCAGGGCACGGACAGCAAGACGCTCGTCAAGGGTGTCGGACATTTTGAGGACACCTCCATTTGGGAGGGCAATGTCTGCCTCGCCGCCCATAACCGCGGCGCCAACAGCTGCTTCGGGCGGATCCACACGCTTGATATCGGCGATAAGATCACCCTGACGACCAAGCTGGGGACCCGCACCTACAAGGTGACGGATGTCAGCAAGGTCAGCGAGACAGACCGCAGCGGTCTTGCGGACTCTGCTGAGAATATGCTCACGCTTTACACCTGCGTCCGCAATCAGCGCGACCAGCGCTGGTGCGTCACCGCGGTAGAGACTTGATTTTTTCTCCGTTTTGCCGGATCGGTTCTGTTCGACTTCTGCCCGTCGCCTGTGATATGTTCGTGCTGCAAAGATTTCCACATATCAATTAAAACTGGAGGTATGGATATGAACAGATTGAAGAATACCGGGCTCGTCCTCTGTGGTCTCGTGCTGGGACTTTCGCTGAGTGCTCCCGCGGCGCAGGCGGTGGAATCGATGAAAGCGACGCTTTCCACCAACCGCATCCTTGTAGACGGTCAGGAAGTCCGCCTGACGGCGTACAACATCAACGACAATAACTATGTTATGCTGCGCGACGTCGGCAAGACGGTAGGATTCGAGGTTTACTGGGACGGCGATGCCAAATGTGTGCAGGTAGAGAGCGGCAAGCCCTACACCGGTGAAGCGCCAGCGAAAGCAGAGGATACAAAGTCTACGGAACAGCCTGTGCAGACTGACGTTGCCGCCGCAAAGCAGGATATCGTTGACCGCACCAATGCGCTGCGGCGCGAAAATGGCGTTGCTGTGCTGCGCGTCAACGACAGGCTCATGCAGGCGGCGCAGGTCCGCGCCGACGAGATGGCCGCCAGCGGCATCTACTCTCACACCCGTCCGGATGGGCGCAAGAGCAACACCGTCACCGACAGCAGATACACTGGAGAAAATATTCACAGTATATCGGATTTGTACCTCGAGCAACAGCACAAAACGCTCTCCGAGACGGTGGTCAATCTGTGGTCCAATTCCAAGGCTCACACGGACAACATGACAAACTCCCGCTACGGCGAGATCGGCGTCGGACTGGCGCGAGGCGTTAACCAAAACGGCCTTGACTGCTGGTACTGCGTGCAGGTCTTCCTGCTGGACGGCTGTGAAGTCACTTGGGTGGATACTCCCACAAGCAAGTAAATCATCAACTCTCACGCAAGAGCAGATCGGCAAGGTCTGCTCTTTTTATTACGCATTTTTAGAAAGGAGAACCCTATGAAACCTATGAAAAAACGCCTGCTGTCTCTGCTTTTGACACTGGTGACGATCTTGAGCCTGCTGCCGACTGCGGCTTTTGCCGCGTCGAACACGGGTTCCGGCCTCAAAATTACCACCAACCAGGCATATTGGAGCACGCGCCTGCTCGCCAACGGTACGCCGTACAGCTACCGTCCTCCGCTGGTGGACGGCAAGCTCGTGTACTGCATGGATAGTGGTCTCGGATACCATTACGCAACCCCATCGTACTTAAATTCGTTTACCTGGACATCTGGCACCGGCGCGGATGCAGATGCCGTATTGCAGTCGGCTGTCACGAACAGCGGCCTCAGCGAAATGGACGCCGCGACCGTTGAGAATGTCAAGTGGATGATGACCTATCTCAACGACTGTAAAGAGTCCAACGTCGGCCAGCTTTTTATGGCTGTACAGACCTACGTGTGGGAGAACCAGTCCTATAAGGGCGAGCCCGGCGGAGACGGCGATGCGGGCGGCTATGCCAACGCCGACACCTACGAGCTGTATCTGAGCCTTATCGACTCCCTCCTCGCAAAGAAAGCAGCTGAGGATGCCGAGTTCCAGCGTCAGATCGAGGAGTACGCTGCGCAGGGCATTGCCGCAACCATCGTGGAGGATGAGAGTGCAAGATGGGCGGTGTATGCGATCTCCAGCAACCGCAAAAATCAGTCATTCTTCAACTACTATGGACCGCGCAAGCTCGTGACGGGCGAGCCTGCGCCCGACCAGCCCGAGCAGCCTACGGGCGGCACGGGCAAGATCGTGCTGAGAAAAACCGCCGGTGGGACCACAACCGGTCTCGCCGGTGCCCGTTTCAGCATCTACTTTAACGGTCAGATCGTCGGCAGCGACATCACCAATGCGCAGGGCGAGATCTATGTTGAGGATGCCGCCACCGGCCTTTGGAGCTTTGTCGAGACCTCCGCACCGGACGGCTTCTGTGTTGATCCCACACCGAAGAGCGTGTACGTAGATGTAACTGAGGGTGACCGCGAATACACCGTTGCGGCGATCAACTACGAAAAGCCCGATATGAAGATCACCAAGACCGATGCGCAGACCGGTGCGCCGATCCCCGGCACGGTGCTGTCCATCAAATCCGTGACCGGCAGCTATTCCACATCCGTCACCACAGGTACGGATGGCTCCGCAACGCTTCCGGCACTTCCCGCAGGCGTCTATGTCGTGCGTGAGGAATCCGTTCCCGAGCCGTACATTGTGAGCAATACGGAGCAGACCGTAGCGCTCCGACCCGGTAAAACCAGCGAGGTGCGCTTTCAGGATTACCAGAAGCCCGGTCTGGAAATTTTGAAGAAAAACATTGCCACCGGGGAGCCTATCGAGGGCGTGACCTACCGTATCGAGCAGATCGACGGCAGCTACTCCACCAGCGCCACCACAGACAGCGCAGGGCGCATCTTCCTCGATTCCATCCCCGTGGGCAGCTATCGCATCACGGAGAAAAATGTGCCTTCCAATGTCATTCTCTCTGAGATCCCCCAGGAGGTCTATCTGGAAGCAGGCTGCACCCGCACGGTGACTTTTTTCAACGCGGTCAAACCCTCCCTGACGATCCTTAAGCGCAACAGCATCACCGGAGATTATCTTGCCAACGCCAAATTCCATATCTATTACGGCTCAGACAATACCACCACCGGCGAGATCAACGACCTCGGTGTATTCACAACGGCCTCCGATGGTAAAATTACCCTCACCGATGTAAACCGTGGCTGGTACAAGCTGGTGGAGGAGTCCGCTCCCAAGGGCTTCGGCATTCAGGGCAGCGGCGTGACAGAGTTCTATCTGGAAGCAAACACCTCCAAGACCGTGACCGTGGACAATGTTCCTCACAGTGCCCTTGTTGTGTACAAATATGACGCCAAAACCGGAAAGGGACTGGAGGGCTGCCGATTTGAACTGAGATATTTAGGCGGCGGCACTTCCGGCACTGGCGGCACAGTCATCGGGACCTATCTGACCGGCCCCAACGGGGCCTTTACCGTGACAAATCTCAAACGCGGCACTTACATCTGCCAGGAGATTGAGAGCGATGGAAATCACATCATCGACCGTGAACCCCAGACGGTGTGGATCTCCGGCGAGGATCAGGATGTGGTGACGCTCCGCTTCGGCAATGCCCCGCTGGGAAGCTTGCTCATTACAAAGCTGAGCGACGACAGCAAGCACGAACCGCTCTCCGGCGTAGAGTTCCTTTTGACCGACAGCAGCGGCCATTATCTCGGCAACGACAACGGCCGCTTCACCACCAATGCCGCAGGTGAAATTCTGGTGGATGGTCTGGAACCCGGCATGACGGTCATTGCCCGTGAAGTCAGAGCAAAAACGGGCTACCTGCTGGATGACAGCCCCCAGCACGCACTCATCAAGAGCGGCGAAACGGCGCATTTGCAGTTTCTGAACCAGCCTGCCGGTAATCTCATCATCCGCAAGGTCAGCTCCGGCCCCAACGGGGAGCCGCTGGAGGGCGTAGAGTTTAAGATCACCTACGCGGATGGCAGCTTCGTCCCCGACGCCAACGGCGAACTGTCCAGCAACGGCATTTATTACACCAATAAATCCGGTGAGATCCGCATTTCCGGCGTCGTCGGCACCGTGGTAGCAACGGAAACCAAGACGATTCCGGGCTTCACCATTGATGAAGCGACCCGCACACAGACGGTGGTAGTCAATCCCAACGACACGCAGACGCTGACCTTTTACAACAAACCCACTACAACGTTGATTCTCCAGAAATACATTTCCGGCACGAAAAATGAACCGCTTGCCGGGGTACAGTTCCTTGTGACGGACTCCTCCGGTGCGGTAGTCGGCCCCAACAACGGCTACTATACCACCGACGCTGCAGGCCAGATCGTCATTGAGGGTCTGACCGACGGCATGACTGTTACCGCAAAAGAGGTCAAATCTGTGGATGGATTCGTGTTGGACGGGACACCGCAGAGCATCAAGATCGACCAGAGCCAGTCTCCCCCAGCGCATGACCTTCTGGAATGAGCGACAGGGCGCGCTCATCATCAACAAGCTGTCCTCTCTGGACCGCAAGACGCCGCTGGAGGGCGTTACCTTCAAAATCACTACGGCTACCGGCGAGTTCGTCCCCGACGAAAACGGAAAAATCAGCTCCAACGGTCTGTACTACACCGATGAAAACGGGCAGATCATTCTCAAGGGCGTCACCGGCACACTGGTGGTAACAGAGGAAAAATCCATCTCCGGTTACACCATCGATGAGAAGACCCGCACGCAGACCGTGGTGGTCAACCCCAATGACACGCAGTCCCTCTATTTTTATAATGCTCCCATCGGTGGGCTGGAGCTGGTGAAAGTGAATGCGGCGGACAAAACCCAGCGTATCCCCAACACCACCTTCGAGATCCGCCGTGTCAGCGATGGCGGTCTGGTGGACACCGTCACCACCGGAACGGACGGCCGCTTGTATGTGCCCTTGGCAAGTGACAGCTATTACGCCGTGGAGACTGAGGCAGGCAAGGGATACCAGCTTGATAATACCCCCATCTATTTCACTATTGTGGATGGACGAACCACAACCAAGACGGTGACTAACAAAGCTGTTTCTGGTATCCTCATTCACAAGATCGACAGCACCACCGGCGAGGGCATCTACGGCGTTTCCTTCATTCTCTACGACAGCGGAAATAATCCCATTGCGCAGGAAACAAGCGATGACCGCGGTTATGTCCGTTTTGAAAACCTGACCGCTGGCCGTTTTTATCTGCGTGAATTGGAAAATGAGGGCTACATCCCCGACACGCAGAAAAAGACCGTGTATGTAAAGTCTGGTGAAACCACAGAAATCGAGTGGAAGAATACCCCAATCACCGGCCAGATCCAAGTGACGAAGGTCAGCGCCGACTACAACTCTATGAACGGCTGGCCCGCCGGAACGCCGATCCCCAACACCGTCTTTGAAGTTTACAATGCCCGCACCAACCGTCTGGTGGATACCATCAAGACGGATAAAAACGGCTTGGCGGTCAGTAAGCCTCTGCCTCTGGCGCGGTACAAAATCGTAGAATCCAAGGCGGCGGAGTTTTATGGGCTGGATAAGACACCCATTGAAGTGGAGATCGAACACGCCGGTCAGATCGTCAAGGCAGTCATGACCAACAAGAGCCTGTCCACCAATGTTTCCATCAAGAAAACCGGCTATGTGGAGGTCATGCCGGGGCAGCTTGTCCGCTACAATTTTGCCGACATTGCCAACAATTCCACCACGGCGCTGGAATCCTTCTACTGGCGCGATACCCTGCCCGTCAAGGCGGTGCGCCTTGAAAAGATCTACACCGGCACGTGGAATACCCCCGGCAACTATAAGATCGTCTACCGCACGAATCTCAGCGGCGATACCTGGCGCACACTGGCGAATAACCTGAGCACATCCAAGAACTATGTCTTGGATGCTTCGCCCGCGGCGCTGGGGCTTGCCTCCAATGAGTATGTGACGGAGTTCATGGCGGCGTTCGGCATCGTACCTTCAAACTTCCGTCAGGTAGAAGCGCCCCGCGTAGATTGCAAGGTGCTTTCAAAGCTCACCGGCGGCACGCAGTTCGTCAACACGTCGGATGCGGGCGGCGTCTACAACGGGCAGTGGATCATGGCGACCTCCCGCTGGGTCACCAGGGTCTATGCTCCCAGCAAGCCCCTGCCTCGCACCGGTTATTAAGGACTAACAACGGATGCCGCTCCGCAAGGGGCGGCATCCCCATTTTAAGGAGGTTGAGATTTCTTGAAATACAGAAAAATGATTATTCTGACATTGACACTTCTGCTCCTGACCACCCTCTGCTGCACCTCGGCACTTGCCGCAGGCGGGGATGTGGCGGGAGCGGTGGAGCAGACGTGGACGGAGGCGGCCAAGCAGATCAAGAGCGTGGTGGAGAAGGTGGTGTTCCCTGCATTGGATATGATCCTCGCCATCGCATTCTTTGTAAAGCTTGGCGGCGCGTACTTTGATTATCGCCAGAGAGGACAGTTTGAATGGACCGGCCCCGCCATCCTCTTTGCCTGCCTGATTTTCAGCTTGATCGCGCCGAAATACATCTGGAATATCATCGGGATCTAATTCGTGAAGAAGGAATTTAAAAATCAAATCCGGACTCTCCTGCCAGAGGCAACGAATAAGACACAATGGTTGCTTTGCCGGCGAATGATGTAGGCCTATAAAGTCACCTTTTACACCTCACAAAGATAGGCTTGCATAAAAGGTCTTATCTTGATATAATACTATCAATATATTGATAAGGAGGGCTTTCTATGCAAATCAGACCATCCTCTGCTCTGCGGAATGAGTACACGCAGATCTCCGAGCTGGCAAAGGCATCCGGTGAACCGATCTTCATTACGAACAAGGGTGAAGATGACGGTGTTTATATGAGCATGGCAGCATACGAGGAGCGGGAAAAAATGTTCCGACACCGCGACAAAATTTATGCTGCGGAACTCAGCAGATTGAGCGGAGAGCCTGTCTGCACGCCGGAGGAGCTTGACGAAAGAATGGAGGAGCTGTTCCGTGCCTACGAAAAGTAAACTGGTCTATCTTCCACCTGCTCAACACGACTTCGAGGAGATCGTAAAGTATCACATTACGGAGGCAGAACTCCCTACGCGCGGAAAATCTACAGTACGATGAAAACGACCATAAACCGTCTGCGGGATTTCCCGCTGATGGGGCAAACGCATCCGGACCCGATCCTTGCGGCAAGCGGTTACCGTAAACTTGTGCTGACGAAGACTTATGTTGCCATCTACAAATTGATTGGGGACACCGTCTACGTTTATGCGATCGTCAATGGCACAACAGATTATCCGCGGCTGCTCAAGTAAGCGCTGCAGTCAGATGCAAAACAAAATACTCTATGCGAAAGGCTGTCGCCCATCCGGGCGGCGGTCTTTTTGCGTCTCCGGAGGTGAATGAACAATATTTATTTGGAACTTTGTTGCCGCGACGGTCCTGGATCAGCTGGTGGACTGGATCTACGGGCAGATCGTGGGCTTTCTCGGCAATTTCTTTGCCCTCATGGGCAATATGGGCGTGGAACTTTTTGAACTGGAATGGGTCAGCGCCATTATTCTCTTTTTCTCCCGCCTTGCGTGGGCGTTGTTTGCCGTCAGCGTGGTGGTCTGCGCCTTTGAATGCGGCATTGAATACTCCACCGGCAGAGGCAATCTCCAGCAGTGCGGGATGAATATCATCAAGGGCTTTCTGGCGGTGAGTCTCTTCACCGTTGTCCCTGTCCGGCTCTATGCTTTGTCGGTGTCGCTGCAGGGAACCTTTTCCGCAGGGCTTACCGGCTACGGTCGGAGCATTGGTGAGGTGGGACAGGACATCATTACGGAGCTCAATGAGATCCAGACCCTGTCGGATGTGGTGAACAGCTCCCACTTCGGCCTTGGCATCATCACCAGCCCCATTATGCTTCTCTTTTGCGTGATCCTTATGGGCTATGCGGTGCTGAAGGTGTTTTTCGCCAATCTGAAACGCGGAGGCATTTTGCTGATTCAAATTGCCGTGGGCAGCCTTTATATGTTCAGCGTCCCGCGTGGCTATCTGGATGGCTTTATGAGTTGGACGCGGCAGGTCATCGGCTTGTGCCTGACTGCCTTCCTCCAGTCCACCATCCTCATTGCGGGACTTATGGTGTTCAAAGACCACGCGCTGATGGGCGTTGGACTCATGCTCTCCGCAGGCGAAGTTCCCCGCATCGCCGGCAGCTTCGGTCTGGACACCACAACAAAGGCCAATATTACGAGCGCCGTTTATACGGCGCAGGCTGCCGTCAACACCACCCGAACCATCGCCGCGGCGATCAAATGAAGGGTGATGATATGACATGGTTAACACAAATCACCATGGGCAGCCTGTTCGACGGTATCGGCGGATTCCCTTTGGCTGCGGTCCGCAACGGCATCACGCCGGTATGGGCGTCGGAGATCGAAGCATTTCCCATTGAGGTGACAAAGCTGCGCTTTCCCGGCATGATCCATGTAGGCGACATCACTAAGCTGCATGGCGCGGAGCTGCCGCCTGTGGACATCATCTGCGGGGGCAGCCCGTGCCAAGATCTCTCCGTTGCCGGCGCAAGGGCAGGTCTTGCTGGCGCGCGTTCTGGCCTCTTTATGGAACAAATACGAATCATTCAGGAGATGCGAGATGCAGACAGAAAATCTGGAAGGACAGGAATCCATATTCGGCCGAGATTCGGGATTTGGGAAAATGTCGTCGGCGCTCTCTCAAGTGGGCGGGACGCTGAAACGGGTCAAAAAAAGCCTGGGGCGGATTTTCAAAAGGTCCTCGAAGCGTTCCTCCAAGTTGAAGAACCATACCTTCATGCTGTTAGACCTGAGACCGGGCGCTGGGAATATGCTGGGGGCATATTGGGAGTACGATCCTCCGTGGCTTGGATCGTTTGGGACGCCCAACACTTCGGAGTGCCCCAAAGACGCCGTCGAGTGTTCCTTGTGGCAGATTTTGCAGGCTACAGCGCCATCCCGATACTCGCTATCCCAGACAGCGTGCCTGGGTATCCTGCGCCGCGCAGCCTGCCGCGGCAAATCGCTGCCACCCTTATTGGAAGCAGCTTTGCGTATGCAGGCAGGGCTTGACCCGCCCGCGCCCATATCCGGCGAAGCGAAAGCCTACCATATCAATCAGCGCAATGAAGGCATTGACCTGGACGGTGTGTCCGGCGCTCTGATGGCGACGCAGAACCTTCAAATGCAGACCTTTATCACAAATCCCGGCATCAATCAGAACGACTTGCAAAAGCAGATCGCATTCGCCGCCAACCAGCGGGACGAGGTGCGTGACCTGCATGATGTAGCAGGCGCGCTGCAGGCTCAGCCGGGGTTGAAACAACAAACCCTTGTCGCGGGATTTTCTGCTGGAGCTGGCGCGAGCGCCGGGACCATTGGATATCAGGAGGACGTATCGCCTACCCTGAAAGGCAGCCCCAGCGGAAACTGTATGCCCAGCATCCTCTGTATCAATGATCAGGGCGGGCAGATCATGGAGTGCAGCGAAAATGTCACCGGAACCCTGCGGGCACAGGAACACGGGCACCAGCCTCTGGTGCTGCGTCCGACAGGACCCAAAGTTTATGAAAACCACGGCATTGACGGAAGATACACGGGGCCGCATGATGTAGCGCCCACCATGTCCGCCCGCTATGGGACCGGAGGGAACAACATTCCCCTTGTACAGCAGGAGGAAGTCATCTGCATTGCGGGCAACGCCATTGACCGGCAGCCGCAAAACGGCGGCAACGGCTTCGGCTGGCAGCGGGACATTTCCTATACCCTGACCGCCACGGATCGCCACAGCGTCTATGCCCGCCAGAGGGTAGATCAGTTTAAGGATGATGATGTTGCCTCCACGGAGAGCGCGCGGCAGCACAAGGACGCTACAGACCTTGTCTGCCAGCCGCCCTCTTCCTGGGATGCGGACTGCCGGAATCTCATTCGCCGCTTAACGCCTTTGGAGTGTGAACGGCTCCAGGGGTACCCGGACGGTTGGACCGATGTCCCCGGCGCTTCTGACTCTGCACGCTACAAAGCCCTCGGCAACAGCGTTGCCATCCCCTGCGTGGAATACCTCATGCAACGGGTGGCTATGGTCATTACGCTTGGTTTGGAGTGGGAGTTTTAGTTGGCTTTGGTAATAGCTTTCACACTTGCTTTCGGGTATCTTAGCTTTACCATTAAAAAGACAGGAGGAACTGCTATGGCAGAAAAAACGCGCAACCTCTGCGCGCAGATCCCCGTGGAGCTGCATGACAAGGTGCGGCAGCGACAGGCGGAATCTGGCGAGACCTTAAGTCAGTACATGACTACGCTCATCACAAAATTTTATGAAATGGAGGAACGGCAGACGATGGAGAAGGACGTAACAAGACCTGTCTGTGTGCAGGTGCCGGTAGAATTGTTCGAACAGTTCAAGGCGTATCTGAAACAGCACGGCATGACGCAGAAGGACTTCGTCATCCACTGCATCCGGCAGGCGCTGGCAAAGGACACCGGTGCCGCCGAAGAATAAGAAATATATCGCGCGAACCGCTGCTGAGATTCTCGGCAGCGGTTTTGCTTTGGAGGAACAAAATGTTTATTTACCCCGAAAACCTGAAAGCCAAGCCCATGCTGTGGCTCTGGCTGCTGCGGGACATCGCCGTGATCGGCATCGGCGCTTTGCTCTCTGTGCTGGCGCTGACGCAGGGCCTCGGCATGGGACTGCTGGTGGTTACAGTGCTGTATGCCTTCCTCACCATTCAGGTGGATGGCAGCAGTATCTTAGATTTCCTGCACCGCGCCGCCTGTTTTCTCTTTCTGCGGCAGCAATACTATGAATGGAGGCTGGACCCATGAACCGAAAACAGAAAAAGGAGCTGTGCCAGCGGCAGTCGACACGGCAGCTCATGGGGATCGTCCGCGTGACGCCCCACGGCATCGTGACAGATTCCGGAGAGCGGGTCTTCTTCCTGATCCAGCCGGACAACCTCTCTGTCCTCTCCCCGGAGGTCATCCGGGGTCGCATCTGCTCCCTTACCATGCTTCTCAGCACCCAGCCCTCGCTGGAAATTCTGGCGCTGGACTCCCGCGAATCCTTCCAGCGGAACAAGGAATATTACCTGCGGCGACTGGAGGAGGAAACGGAGCCTGCCGTGCGGGAGCTGTTGGAGCGGGACATGGCCCATCTGGATGCCATTCAATTCTCCTCCGCCTCCTCGCAAATTTGTGCTGGTGCTCCCACTGGATGAAAAAGCCGGTGCGGATGAAGGTGCGCTGCGGCAGTTGGAGAAAGCCATCTGCGACCATGGGCTCCGCGTGCGTCTGGCGGAGGAACAGGATGTCAAGCGCCTGCTGGCGATCTACTACCGGCAGGATCTCACCACGGAGGTCTTCCGTGATTTCGATGGAGAGGAGTATATGGCACATGGCTAAAAAGAAACAGAAGAAGAAAAAGAAGATGCCGGAGCAGGTCCAGCGCCCGAAAGACTTTCTGGACATGATCGCGCCCGCGGCGGTGAAGTTCAACACCGACCACTTCATCCTTGGCAGTCGGTATCACACGGCGATGACACTGAAAAGCTACCCGCCCATGACGGATGAGCTGGCGCTGCTGCGGGGCCTTGGCGATATGGGCGGCGTCAACCTGCGCCTGACGGCACGGCAGGTCACGCCTGCCGAGGAGGACGCCATCCTCCACGCCGCCACCAACAAAAGCCGCATGGAGCGGAGCAACACCAATGACTACAAGCAAAGCGTTACGGCGGAGGCCAACCTGCGGGATATGGCGGAGCTGCTGGCAAAGCAGCGGCAGGAAAAGGAGCCGCTCATCCACTGCGGCGTGTATCTGGACATTGCCGCGGCAGATACGGAAAAGCTGCGCGCGGCGCGGGACACGGTATCCGCCCAACTGGTGCGCTCCCGCATGGGCGCCGATCCGCTGCTCCTGCGCCAGCGGGAGGGCTTTCTTTCCGCCAACCCCGCGGGCGGCAGCCAGCTTGCCAATTTTGCAGAGCGGGTATTACCCGCACGCAGTGTTGCCAATCTGTACCCCATGAACTATTCCGGCAAAACCGATCCCAAGGGCTTCTTCATCGGCCGGGACCGCTTCGGTTCCAACATCATCGTGGACTTCGACCGCCGTGCTTCTGACAAGACCAACGCCAGCGCCCTCATCCTTGGCAACACCGGACAGGGCAAAAGTTATCTTCTGAAGCTCCTGCTCTGCAATGTGCGGGAGGCGGGCAAAAGCGTGATCTCTCTGGACTCCGAGCATAAGATGGAGGACGAGTGCCGCGCCCTGGGCGGCTGCTTTTTGGACTACTTGAGCGGGCAGTACCGCATCAACCTGCTGGAGCCGCGCTGCTGGGACGATGGCAGCGGGCCGGAAGACCCGGACGCGCCGGACGCTTTCCGGGGGACGCTGCTCTCTCAGCACATCTCCTTCCTGCGGGATGTGTTCCGTGTCTACAAGGGCTTTGACACGCCCCACATCGACACGCTGGAACTGATGGTGGAGAGCCTGTATAAAAAGTGGAACATCACCGACCACACGGACTTTGCGTCGACGCGGCCGGAGGACTATCCCATCCTCTCCGACCTCTACGATACGATCCAGGATGCCTATGACAACTATGACGCCGCCGGTCTTTATCCGCGGGAAATGCTGCGGGATCTGCTGCTGGGGCTCCACTCCATGTGCCGCGGCGCGGATTCCCGGTTTTTCAACGGGCATACCAATATCACGAACTCCAAATTCCTTGTTTTCTGTGTCAAGGGGCTGGATAACATGGCGGAAAATCTGCGAAACACGCTGCTGTTCAGTCTGCTGTCCTATATGTCGGATCAGCTTCTGACGCTGGGCAATTCCGTGGCAGCCATTGACGAGCTGTACCTGTGGCTGTCCGATCCCACCGTCATCACCTACATCCGCAACGCGCTTAAAAAGAGTACGAAAAAAGGAATCCGCCCTGTTCCTTGCCAGCCAGAATCTGGAGGACTTCACCCAACCGGGGATACGGGAGCTGACACGCCCCCTCTTTTCCATCCCCGTCCATCAGTTCATCTTCAACGGCGGCAACGTGGACAAGAAATTCTTCATGGATAACCTCCAATTAGAGGAATCTGAGTATGCCCTGATCCGGGACCCGCAGCGCGGCTCCTGCCTCTACAAGTGCGGCAGCGAGCGGTATCTCTTACAGGTGCAGGCCCCGGAGTACAAGCAGGCCATCTTCGGAACGGCAGGTGGACGGTAATGGCGGTACCCGTTGCGGCACTGGCGAAGATTGCCGCTGCCGCTCTCTCGGACGAGGACACCCGGAAAAGGCTGGGCTGGATCGTGGCGGCGATCTGTTCGCCGTTGATCCTGACGCTGGCGCTGATCTGCGCTCTGCTCTCCGGCAGCGCGGAGCATAACAACTCCGCCGTTCTGCTCTGTTTCAACGGCGGAACGATCCCGAACAAAACGCCTGCGGAATATGTTGCTTACATCGAAGATATGCGCCGCTGCTTCACACTGCTGGACGACGCCATCGCCGCCGTCAATGGCATGACGGAGAACAGCAACAGCCTTGACGGTATCCGCGTCAAGGCTGTTTTCTATGCCATTTTCTTTGGAGAGGACACCCCCAGCCGCCGAGCGCACCGACAGTTCGTGGACTGCTTCGTGACCTACGAGGAACGCACCCGCACCGTCACCGATGAGGACGGGACGGAAACCGAGGAGAGCTACACCGTGGCGCTTCCCATCACGGACATAGCTGCCGTGTATGGCAATATTGAAAACATGCTCCATTTACAGATCTCCGAGGAGCAGAAGTCCAACGCCGACAGTATCTACAACCTCGTCCGCTATGGCGTTGCCGGAGGTTCGGAGGGCTGGATTCCCGGCGCGGATGTGCCGTTTATCGGCGCGGACGGCTTCTGTTCACCCATCGGTTCAGGCTGGGAGCGCCGTGTCACCTCTGAATTCGGCAACCGCATCGATCCCATCACTGGGAAGCGCAAGGGGCACACCGGCATGGACTTGGCAGTCCCCACCGGCACGCCCATCCGCACCGCGCTGCCGGGGACTGTGACGGTCTCCAAGTACAATGCCGGAGGCTACGGCTATTATGTCATGATCGAGCACGGCAACGGTATTGCCACGCTGTATGGGCATTGCTCCAAACTGCTGGCAAGGGTGGGACAAACGGTGCAGGCGGGAGACATCATCGCCCTCTCCGGCAGCACCGGGCGCTCCACCGGGCCGCACCTCCACTTCGAGGTGCGCGTCAACGGGGAACGAACGAATCCGAGGGCGTATCTGCCGAAAGGCTGAAAGGAAAAATTGATTATGAATACTGCAATAAAACCGATTACGCCGGAGCGTGAGCAGGAGCTGGTTGCGAAGCTCGTGGATTTTCTCAGCAGCCGCTACGATGCTGGGAATCTCTATGACATCCTGCGTCACGGACTCGGCATGGATCACGGCGACATGGAGGCGCTGGGCTTCCAGCTCCGCGACTACTACGAGGAGGTCGAATAACATGGCATACCAAAAAGTCTCCAGACCTCCCACGGTCTATCACCTGACGAAAAAGGAACATCTTGACAGCATCCTGGACGACGGCAGAATCCGCCGCTTCAACGATACGGAATGTTGGTTCTGTGAGAGCCTCGACAAAATGAAAGCGTATATGGGGCAGACGGTTCTCTGTGAGGGCAAGCCCTATTACGCCGTGGGCGGTCAGCTCTGCCGCTATCCCAAATTCGTGCCGGAGGACTATGTGCTGCTCAAACTCACCCCTCGTGGCTATGAAGATAACTGGTACCGCTGGAATCAGGAGATCCCTCCCGGCAGTTCCAGAGAACTGATGCAGGCAGCAAAAGAATTCTCCATGCTGAAAATCGGCTACCGCGGCGATATGGCGTTCCGCAGCGCGGAGGTCATCGATGTAGCACTGTTTCTTACGGATGGGATCGCGCAGGGAGAGCCGGTGCAGACCACATCGGAACTACGGGAGCTCCTGTTTGAACACGTCGAGCGCGAGCAGAGGGAATACACAGATTCTCTCTACCGTATGACGCAGGGACAGCTCATCGCTAACGCCGGAGAGATCGAGGCGAATCGTTTGCTATAATGCCTTGCTGACCATGCGTTTAGACCGTGAACAGTTGAAAGTGCTGGCGGCTATGGATGACCCGCTGGAGGTGGTGCGCAGCGCATGGGCCTCGGCGCAGGAGGTGGGACAGGAGGAAGAATTCTCTCATACGCTGTTTGAAATCTGTGAACAGACGGTGCAAGAACAGACGATGCAGATGAAATAGGAACGGAGGAATATGCCGACTATGAAAAAAGAAAATGTCACGATCACATTCGAGAGTGAGCAGCTTGCCGCTCTCGAATTTTCGCTCAAAAAGAAAAATACCAGCGTGCAGGCGCAGCTGGAGGAACTGCTCAAATGTCTCTATGAATCCGAGGTGCCGGAGCCGGTGCGGGAATATCTCGCCAGCCGCACAGCGCCCGCTGCCCGTCCCCGCCGTCCAGCAAGACCGGCGAAGCCGCAGCTGCGGGAGGAGCCTCCCTCCGCGTTGGCACAGCCTACCGGTGAAAGGAATGGTGAGTGAGATGGCAGATCATGTAGACATCACGCTGTGGATCGACCGGCGATGGAAGGTAGCCATCGAGAAGCATCTCAAGGATGAAACCTTGGAGGAGCATCTGGAGGATGTGCTGGACGAGCTGTGCAATCAGCTTCCGGAGCGTGAGTATGAGCACATCAGTGCCGAGATCTACGCAGAAGATGTCGCGCAGCGTGCAGAGGAAGAAGCGGCCCGCACCTACGCTGCCTACCATGTGACCGAGTGTGGACAGGAGTGGTACTTCAAGACCTCCCCTGGCGTGGAGCTGCTGGATGCCGCGGAAAAGCTGCGCGGCTATGTCACTAGCGAGAGGGATACTGCACCGGACCTGTTCATCAAAATGTTTGCGGACGGCCGCCCCATCACAGCGCAGGAGTACAACGCGCTCACGGCCCTTCGCATGGAAAACACCGGCAAAGTGAATGGCGTGTTTGAACTCGACTTCGACAAGCGGGAGTTCTCCGCTGTCCGCATCATGGACGGCTGGCAGACCTGGCCGATGCGGGATGTGTCAGCGGCGGTGTACCATGCCACACGGTCGCAATTCGCGTCGAGCGGTGATAAGTGGCGCAAGCTGCTGGATCATCTGAGCGGTAAAGAGATCACCTCGGCGGGACATCTCTCCGCGCGGAATTTTTCTTTCGGTGATGAGATCATCGAGTCGGACGGCAAGCTCAATTTTTTTGTGCAGACGGAGTTCGATGTGGACGCTGCCTTCGGTACATTCGTCCTGACCGATGAAAATGATGATTGGCTCAATGTCTATGCCAACTACGATATCGCACAGGGCAAGCCCTGTGACACACTGGAGCTGACGCTCTGCAAGGGTGACGGCTCCGAGGAGAACTGGAGCTACCAGCTCAACGCCGCAGAGCAGGATGTCCTGCTGCGCAAGATGGAGGAATACTGTCAACAGCAGACCGGCATGAGTCTCCACGACTATGCGCAGCAATTCCGCGAGGAACCGGAACAGCAGCAGGGGCCGGTGATGAAGCTGTAGGTACAAACGCAGGCACAGCAAGGCTGAAGCACTCACAGCTGCGGAAACAACAGCGTCCGGGCTACGCGTGCCTGCGGGCCCGCGGCGCCGCCGAACTGCGTCAACCCGCCCTTGGCGGGCAGCCGCAGTTTGGCGGCTGTTATTCTGCACCCGCGGTTTTTCTCCGTCCCGAATTTGAAAGCGTTTTGCGCAGATTTTTGTGCTTTCAAATGTGCCGCGCAGGGCGGCTCCCCGTTTCCCCGCACCGTTCGCCCTGTGTGCCGCTGTGTGCGCGTTTAAGGGCTGGGGTGGAGTGTGTACCCGCCAAAGCCCATTGAAGCGAGTGTTGCGGCGTTTGTGGGCGATGTGCGAAAAATCTGTGTGGATACGGCTTCGACGATGGAGAAATGAGCCTTTGGGGAGAGTGTTTTTCCTCCTGACCATGCCCTGTTCCAGAGTCTTTCGCCCCTTATTTACCCGTTCGATAGTGGAACTAGATAAAGAGAGGTGCCCGTGCGCGGGCCCCTCTCAGCCACAAAGCCCCGCAGTGCGGGGCTTTTTTGAAGGTCCGGCAAGGTGCACCTTTGGAGCGCATTTGCAAGGCTTGGGTGAACCTTACCGGAGAAAATGCAGGCGCAGCAAGGGATTGCGCCTTTTGAGAAAGGAGAGGCATACAGATGAGTGAAGTAACAGAAAAAAAGGATCGAGCGAACCGTTGTCTGGCTGGATGCAGGGCTCGTTCCGCGCATGGACGGATGGCTGAAGGCAGACAACTGCAAAAACCGCAGTGAGTTTATCAACAAAGCCCTGCGCTTTTACATGGGCTATCTCGGTACGGAGGACAACACCGCGTATCTCTCGAAGGCTATCCTGACAGCCATTCAGGGTACACTGGACGACAACAACAATCGGCTCTGCCGCATCATCTTTAAGTGGGCGGTGGAGCTGAACATGATGTGCCACACCATCGCCGCGCACTTTCGTACCGATCCTATCCACACGCGGGAGCTGCGAGCCTACGCGGTGGATGAGGTGAAGCGCACCAATGGTCAGGTGAGTTTTGAGAGCGCAGTGCATCAGCAGCGCCGCATTGAGCCGGAGGATGAATGGCCCGGATCGTACTGATCTCGCCCTACCTCAAGGGCGGACAGAACGCCGCGAAGCTGGCCCAGCGTACTCGCTATGTCGCTACCCGTCCCGGCGTGGAGCTGTTGGCGGATGAGCGCAGTACACTCCCCGCCACAAAAAAGCAGCAGGAATTCATCGCACGGCTGCTGAAGTCCTTCCCCTCCTGCTGGGAACTCATTGAGTACGAGGAATATCTGGATCACCCCACCCAGGGCAACGCCTCCGCGTTTATCCAGCAGGTGCAGGAGAATTATCTGGAGGCACTGGATCAAAAGGAAAATTTCATCGACTACATCTCCCACCGCCCCGGCGTCCAGAAGGACGGCGAGCACGGGCTGTGGGATGCCAACGGTAAGGTACAAAATCTCACGCAGGCGGTACGGGGGGTGGCGGAGCACACCGGAAATGTGTGGACGCCGGTGATCGCGCTGCGCCGTGAGGACGCCGAGCGGCTTGGCTACGACAGTGCGAAAAACTGGCAGGCGCTGGTCAAGGCGTCTGCCAACGACATCGCGGCGGCGTACAAGATCCAATCGGACAACCTGCGCTGGTATGCCGCCTTTCATCGCAAGCCGAAGCAGGTGCACATTCACATGATCGTGTTCTCGACCGATCCCCGCGAGGGCTATCTCACGAAAGAAGGCATCCGGCAGGTGAAGTCTGCCTTTGCCAGACGAATCTATTATGCGGATCGGATGCACATCTACCAGCAAAAAGATACCGCACGGCAGGAACTCCAAGAACAGACCCGCAGGGCCATGGTGGAGTGCATCGCGCAGCTGGAGCATGGCTCGATAGACAATCCAAGGATGGAGCAACTCACCGAGGAGTTGGCAGAACGTCTGCTGACGGTCAAGGGCCGAAAGGTCTACGGCTACCTGCCGCCACGGACAAAAGCAATCGTGGATGCCATCGTGGAGGAGATCGCCAAGGACGAGGTAGCGGCAGCATATACCGCGTGGCAGGAACTGTACGAGCAGGTCTGCCGTGACTACGATGAGAAGCTGCGCGAGCGGCTGCCGCTCTCCCAGCAAAAGGAGTTCCGGAGCGTCCGCAACATGATCATTCAGGAAACACTGCAATGGATAGCAGAGCGGCAGCGGTACACGGACACGCGGAGAACACCTTCCGCGCAGGAAGGACCTATCATCAAAAAAGATGCCGCAGAAGCCGCGCCAAAGAACTCTGAGATCACGGCATCTCTCGCGTCGGCGCAGCCCAAATCTGACCGTGCAGCGAGTGCCACGCCAGAAGATTCCGCCTCCTCTGATGATGCCGCATCTAAGGGCACCACGCCGCCTGCGGTTGAAGATGCACCGGCTTTTTCTCAGCAGTCAGTTCACCCTGATCAGCAAAAAGAGAGCGCACCGGCAGGAGCGGATTACCATGCCCCCACGGTGAGAGAAACCGTTGTGCGGATGCTGCACCACATGAGCAGGATATTCGAGGACAACAGCAAGATCGACCAGATCCACCGCGGCTTGCAGATCGACCGCAAGCGCCGACAGGAATTGCAGCGCAAGCGGCTGGCAATGGGACACAAGCCGGACGACCACGAGGAGCAGACATTCAGATAAAAAATGCTGCCGCAATTTGAATTGCGGCAGCATTTTTTTGAAGTCAGATCTGTGTTTGCGTCGGAATGAATTCCAGCTTGAGTGCCATTCCCATGCCTGCGGCAAGACGCTTGAGCGTCCGCAGAGAGGGATTGGCCGTTCCGCTTTCCAGTCTGCTGATGTCAGCCTGCGTAATGCCGGTGATGTCGGAAAGCTGCTTTTGTGTCATGCCGTTTTCCTCACGGCCTTCAACAATGGCGCGCATGATCTGACGTTCCGGTTCCTGCACATCCCACTCCGTGCGGAACGCAGGGTCCTGCATTCTTTCGTTCAAAGTCTCACGAAAATTCTTCCCCATAAATCATGCCTCCTATTTTTTGATTAAAATCTGCGCGATACCGCTTGGCACATTCAATCTCGCGCGGCGGGATTTTCATCGTCTTTTTTACAAAGCCATTGGTGAGGATCACTCTGCGTCCCACCACCGCATAGCCTATATACTTGCCACACTCTTATTTGCACCTCATCATATGTGATAAAACACATATTGTCAACAGAAAGAACGACGATCTGAAAGGAAACATCATGAGCCAATTTATCTATTTCACGCCGGAGGAAAAAGCACGGGCGCAGAACACGGATCTCGTGTCGCTGCTGCGTACCCAGGGCGAGCGACCCGTGCGCTCCGGTCGGGAGTTCCGTCCCCCCAACGATCCCAGCGTCACCGTGCGGGGCAACAAATGGTTTGACCACTCCGCGCGCGTCGGCGGCTACGCCGTCAGCTTCGTCCAGCGCTATTACCGCCTCCCTTATCAGGAGGCGGTTTTGCTTTTGCTGGGCAGAAAGAACGGTAAATCGCATGAGCAGGCAAAGCCTGTGAAGGAAGTTCCAAAGGCTTTCGCTTTGCCGGAGCCTTACGGAACCATGCGGCGTATGTATGCCTACCTCATGCGTCAGCGCCACATCGACCGGGAGTTTATCTCCTATTTCGTACACGAAAAGATTCTCTACGAGGACAAGCATCACAACTGTGTTTTCGTGGGGCTGGATGACAGCGGTGAGGCCAAGCACGCGCACATCCGCAGTACCAACAGCGAGGGACAGGTGTTCCGCATGAACATCGAGGGCAGTGCAAGTGAGCATTGCTTCCACAAAAATGGGACCGACAAGTCCCTCTATGTGTTCGAGGCGCCCATCGACCTTCTATCCCACATTACCCTCTATCCATACGGCTGGCAGGAGCACAGCTACGTTGCCTGCTGCGGGCTCTCCATCCAGCCGGTGCTGGAGCGGCTGCGGCAGAATCCGAAGCTGGACATGGTGTATCTGTGCCTCGACAACGATGATGCGGGCAAAGACGCCTGCGACCGTATGACGGATACGCTGGAGGACATGGGCTTGGATGTGGAGCGGCTCTGCCCGGTGCGCAAGGACTGGAATGACGATCTATGCGCCAAATTCGAGAGGAAGGAGAAAGACGCATGAACGAAAACGTATGGTCCCTGATTTTGCTTGGCGGCGGACTGCTGGCATTTTTGCTTGTGGTGTCTTTCCTCTCTAAGAATTATTCTCTCAACAACTTCAAGAACAAAACTGTCGGCGACGGTCAGCACGGCACAGCCCGGTGGGCAACGCCCAGGGAGATTCACACGACCTATCATGTGGTCCCGTTTCGCCCTCGCCGCTGGCGCAAGGGAGAGGATCTGCCCACGGTGCAGGGCATCATCCTCGGCAGCATGGGCGGCAGAAAGCGCAGAGCTAAAAAAGGCGCGATTTCACAGGCCACTCACAAGCTGCTGGAGAGGCTCCGCCGTCCTACAGCAGGGAAAAAAGAAAAGCGAAAGCCGAAGAAAAAGAAAACGGCAATTTCCAAAATCAAAAATGTGGTGGAAGATCAGCAGGATGTCCGTGCGCTGGTGGACAGCGATGATATCCACTGCCTTATGATCGGCGCTTCCGGCGTGGGCAAAACCGCGTATTTTTTATACGCAAATTTGGAGTATGCCAGCGCCAGCGGTATGAGCTATCTGGCGCTGGACACCAAGGGAGACTTGGCGCGCAACTACGGTGCCATCGCCTCCCGGTATTACGGCTACAAGGTATCCGTCATCGACCTGCGCAACCCAACCCGCTCGGACGGCTTCAATTTCCTGACGCTGATGAATCACTACATGGATATTGCGCGCATGCATCCGGAGAACCTCGCTGCCCGAGCGCGCGCAGAGAAATACGCCAAGATCCTCGCCAAGACTATCATCAACCCGGACGGCGACGCTGCACAATACGGCGAGAATGCTTTCTTCTACGACAGTGCGGAAGGTTTGCTGACTGCCATTGTGCTTCTGCTGGCGGAGTTCGCCCCACCCAAGGATGGGGAGCCGGAGAAGCGGCACATCGTATCCGCCTTCAAACTGGTGCAGGATCTGCTTGCGGTGCCGAAGTCAAGAGGCAAGAACGGTTTTCAGCTGCTCATGGATGAACTGCCGCCGGAGCATAAGGCCCGGTGGCTGGCAGGCGCCGCCCTCACCAGTGCGGATCAATCTATGGCTTCGGTCATGTCCACCGTCATGTCCCGCCTCAACGCCTTTCTGGATACGGAGTTGGAACAGGTCATCTGCTACGACAGCCCCATCAACGCTGAAATGTTTGCCTCGGAGAAGTGCGCCATCTTCCTGATTTTGCCGGAAGAAGATCCCGCCAAGAATTTCATCGCGGCGCTCATGATACAAAATCTGTCCCGCGAATTGTTCTCCGTGGCGGACGAAACCGGCGGCAGGCTCAAAAACCGTGTGGTGCTGTTTTGTGATGAGTTGGGAACCATGCCGCCCTTTGACATTCTGCCCCTATTCAGCGCGGGACGCTCCCGCAGGCTGACGCTGGTACCCATTATCCAGAGCCTCGCCCAACTGGAAAAGAACTACGGAAAGGAAGGTGCGGAAATTATATGTGACAACTGCCAGGACACCATCTTCGGCGGCTTTTCGCCCCAGAGCAAAACGGCAGATGCCCTCTCCGCTGCCCTCGGCAGCAGGACGGTACTGTCCGGCTCCGTCAGTCAGGGGAAAGAGAGCAGCCAGTCCTTGCAGATGATGGAGCGTGCGCTCATGACGCCGGATGAATTGAAATCCATCCCCAAGGGAGAGTTTGTGGTGATGAAAACGGGAACTCATCCCATGCGCACCAAACTGCGTCTCTTTCTGGATTGGGGCATCACCTTTGACCCGGACGGCTACCGGATGCCGGAGCAGGCAGCCCGAAAGATTGCCTATGTTGACCAGAGCGAACTCGTTCGCAGCATCCATCGGAGCTGCACAAAGAATCCCTATAACATGGAGGGAAGCAGATGAGTCAATTCAACTTTATCTACGCCGAGGAGCATCTGAGTCACCGGGAAAAGGCGGTCTATATCTATCTTCGGGACCGGGCAAACGTTTCCGGTGTCTGCTGGCCGGGGATCAAGACCATCGCCCGAGAATTGGGACTTTCGCCACGGACAGTCCAGCGGGCTCTGGCAGATCTGGAGCGCAGGCAGCTCATTGAGAAGCGAAACCGTCGCCGCGCCAACGGCAGTCTCACGAGCAATTTATACCGGCTGACTAAGCACAAAACGTCACAGTCTCCCGCCAAGGGGGGACTGTGACGTTTTCCCTTTCAAAATTCTGTCCATAGGGTAGCGTCACCATGGCGCATCCAGAAGAGCCTACTCTACCGGAGGATACAGGACAGAGAAAGAACAAGAATATGGAGGAACTTATGAAGATGATCGTTAGAAGAACAGCGTTGGCTGTCTGCACCCTTGTCCTCGGCAGTGATCCTGCCCACAGCTGCTTCCGCTGCCTGCACAGGCTTTGATGACGTACCGGAGTCTGCGGACTGCTATGAGAGCGTGATGTATCTGGCCAAATGTGAGATCGTCGCCGGAATGGGGAATGAATGCTTCTCGCCGGAACAGCTCATCACTGTGGAGCAATGGGCTGTCATGCTCTGCCGCGCCTATGGTGTCGAAACTATCGGTGACAACTGGCAGGATGTGGGTCGAAGCAGCGTCGTGGAAGCCTACCGGCAGGGCTGGCTGAACGAAACCGCACTCTCCGCGCCGCGCTCACCGATGTGTCGCAGCGTGCTGGTTGAGAGTGCTTTTGCCGCCGCGGATGTTCCGGTCTATGACAGCACGCTTGCTACAAGGGAGGGGCATCGCTCAGCACGGCTGACAACATCCTGCGCGTGGGGCGGGAGCTCGGGCTGTGCTCTGATGATGCGGATACCAATGCGCTCGTGACGCGCGGAGAAGCGGCGATCATTCTTCATGCTGTCCTGACACAGAGCTTCCGCATTGAGGAACCGCCTGTACCGGTGGCTCTGGTAAACGCGGCAGGCGTCAACATCAATGACTACCTGCTGGCGCTGCGGCAGGTGCCGGAGCCGATGCTTGCCGCCTTCAACGCCGCCGGCTGGACATACCGTATCGACTTTGACTACATCAGCGAACTCAGCAAGCAGCTGGACATGAGCTGCATTGGAGCCACCAACTACATCCAGAAAACCATTTACATCTCGGATGCCAGCGCGACGCTCCACGAGTTCGGACATTTTCTCGATTGGATGCTGGGATTCCCCGCAGAGCATGAACAGCTCTTTCGTGCAGAAGCTGCCGCCGCGCCGCTGCGAGACTATGCGAAAACCAACGCCAGAGAATACTTCGCAGACTGCTTTGCCTATTGCATCATCCACGGCAACGATTCGGAAATGATGAAGCACCTTAGAAAAAATGCACCGCAGACCTGTACATATTTCGAGGAATTAAAGAAAGGCAACTGGAGCAGATAAGAGCAAAAGCTGGAAATGTCTTTCTATTATGGAAATACCATACATCTGCTGTTTTCCTTGCGCTCTTTTAGAAAACACAGGAAATCATCTAGCACTTTGAATGTGCAATTGAAATCGGTTGCGAAGATTTTGTTCTCCGTCATTTTGTTTTTTCACCTTTCAAAAGCGATACTTTCAAATCCGAATCCGGAACTTGAATCCCAAAATGAGCACATTGACTTGAACTAATTTGAAAGTGTGCTCCTATGACACCAAAAACTACGCAAGTGGGTGCGTGACACGATCAATTGAGGACATTTCCAGAATTGATGAAGTATGCTATAATGATGCAGAAAGTTGTTGATGTTGCTGGTATTTTCTCTTGGGAGGTAACAATGGTCAAATTGATAAAAGGCGAGAGTGATTTGGCTACACTGCACCCCGATTTAGTGAAAGAATGGCATCCCATAAAAAACGGGGATTTAATGCCTGAGGACATCTCATCTGGATCAGGTAAGGAAGTTTGGTGGCTATGCCCAGAAGGGCACACTTACTCAATGGTAGTTAATCAAAGAACAAAGCGAGGATATGGCTGCCCATATTGCTCTGGACATAGAGCAATTAGAGGTATAAACGATTTAGCAACCTCAAATCCCGAATTATCAGAAGAGTGGAACTATGAGAAGAATAACAATTTAACTCCTTATGATGTAACGGCGGGAAGCCACAAAAAGGTGTGGTGGTTGTGTGGAAAAGGTCATCCATATGAGCAATTTATTATCAAACGAGCCAACCGAGGCTATTCTTGTCCATACTGCTCTGGACACAAAGTGTTACGAGGCTTTAATGACCTTGCGACTTTAAATCCTCGCCTGGCCAAAGAATGGCACCCCACAAAGAATGGTGATGTAACTCCGTATGATGTGACTACGGGAAGTGAAAAAAAGGCGTGGTGGCTATGTCCATTAGGACATGAGTATCCAGCGACTATTCGCGATAGAAACAGCGATAATACTCAGTGCCCTATTTGTAATGCCAAGCGTCAAACATCTTTCCCTGAACAAGCCATATTTTTCTATGTAAAAAAGCTTTATCCAGATGCAATTAACCGATATAGAGAAATATTTGAACATTCTATGGAACTGGATATTTATATTCCGTCTATTCGCCTTGGAATTGAATTTGATGGAGCAAACTGGCATAACTCAACAACACAGTTAGAGCGTGAAGAAAAGAAGTATGCTATTTGTAAGGCACATCAAATTACTCTTATCCGAGTAAAAGAGGATACAGGGCTACAGTGGAAAGATGTTGCGGATGCCGTCTATTACATCCCCAAAGTACGTAAATACTCTGAGATAGAAGAAGTTATTAGAGCAATTCTAGATTCTATTGACCGCAATTCAAATATGTGGACAAGAAAGAACCCGTATAGTTATCACAGCGCTATCACAGTTGACCTGAGAAGAGATAGAACTGATATCCTCGGCTATCTGAGCGAGATCAAGAATTCGCTGGCAGACATTCGGCCCGATGTTGTGAAATGCTGGGATTTTTCTAAAAATGGAAAATTAACTCCCAATATGTTCACAGTTGGTTCGAATCAAGCCGTGTGGTGGAAATGTCCGGACTGCGGTCATGAGTGGCAATGTAGCATAAACAGTATGACACGCCCAGGGAGATATGGGTGTATGGAATGCTCTAAAGAAAAACGCGGGAAATCTTTTACAAAACAAGCGGTCAAGCGAGTGGGAGCACTTGCTGAGACAATGCCCGATTTGGCAAAAGAATGGCATCCCACCAAAAATGGCACACTATCGCCTAATGATATTTCGGCGGGACGGTTTAAGCCAGTCTGGTGGCTTTGCTCACAATGTGGCCACGAATGGCAAGCAAGTCCTAACAATCGCAAAAAAGGCGTAGGGTGTCCGTGTTGCAGTGGCAGAGTGCCAAAGATTGGGGTAAATGATTTGGCAACTCTATACCCCGAATTATTAGAAGAGTGGGATTGTTCCCAAAACAAAGATTTAGATCCTGGTCAATTGCTCCCTGGCAGCGGTAAAAAAGCATGGTGGAAATGTTCTCAATGTGGGTACGAATGGCAAACGGGTATTGCTAGCCGCACGAAAGGACATGGCTGCCCAAAATGCTCCAAGCGAAAAAGAACAACCCGTCGTAAATGTGAAAGCGCGCACATTCAAGTTTCTCTTGGATGTGCGCGCTTCTTTTTTGCGCTTTCTATTCTCCGGTCACAGATCTTATTCTGTAACCGTAAAAGCAAGCAGCGGCTGGACAGGCATGAGACAATAGTTGCGGAACGTTGCGAAACGTTCCGCAACTATTGTATTGTGGGGTGTCAGGATGACAAGTGCAGAGTTGAAACACCAGACGAAGCTGCAGGAGTGGGCGGCACAAATCCAGAATTGCCGCAGCAGTGGCCTGCCGGTGCGGGCGTGGTGCAGACAAGAAGGAATCAACGCATCCACCTATTACCGCTGGGAACGGGAGCTGTTAACTGCTGCCGACCAAGCACCGTGCTCCGCTGTGCCGGCCGTGACCTTTGCGGAGCTGCCGAAACCGAAGAAAATGTCTCGCAACGTTTCGGAACGTTGCGCCACACTGCGTATCGGCAGTGCCTGTCTGGACATTTACCCCGGTTGTGACGCGGAACAGCTGAAAATGCTGGTGGAGCTCCTGCGCCTATGCTGAACGACTTCACCGGTGCAGATCAAGTCTACATCGCCTGCGGCTACACGGATCTGCGCAAAGGCATAGACGGTCTGGCGCGGCTCGTCCAGCAGCAGTTTGAACTGGATCCGTTTACCAACACACTGTTCCTGTTCTGCGGGCGGCGGCGAGACCGTATCAAGGGCTTGTACTGGGAAAAAGATGGCTTCATCCTGCTGTACAAGCGACTGGAGCAGGGCGCGTATCAATGGCCGCGCTCAGAATCTGAGGTGAAGACTTTAACGCCGCAGCAGTACCGCTGGCTCATGGAGGGACTGCAAATCGAACAACCGAAAGCCCACCGCCCGGTGACAGGATTGAGCGCAGTCTGAGCAGAGAAAAGTGACTGGAAACCATTGAAAACACTGGCTTTTCTTTCTGATTTGTGGTATAATTTTCTTATGGAAAACAGAGAAATGCAGACAAGCAACACGGAAGAAATGGTGACCATTTCCCGTGCGGAATATGAGCGTTTGCAGCGGGAAAAAGCACGGAACGCAAAGCTGGAAGCAAAGTTTGCCGCCCGCGAACAGGAACAGGCGCAGGTCATTACCAGCCTGACACTGCAAAATGAGTGGCTGCTGGAGCAGCTGAAGCTGTCCAAAAAGAAGTTGTTTGGCCGTTCTTCAGAGCAGGCGGAGCAGATGGTCATGGACCAGCTGAGCCTGACCATGAACGAGGTGGAGGCTTACATCTTCGGCATGAATTCCGCTGGGAAAGCTCCCGTCGCCGTGAAGGCGCACGAGCGCAAACGGCAATCCGGCAATGTGCTGGATGTTGTTCCGGAGGGTACTCCCACCGAGGTGGTGGAGCACCGCCTGCCGGAGGATGAACGGATCTGCTCTGCCTGCGGCAGCAAATTGGTGGAGATTGGCAAGGAAGTCCGCCGCAGCTTAATGATGAAACCGGCAAAGTTCTGGGTGCGCGAGGACGTGTACTACACCTACGCCTGCAAGAACTGCGAGCAGGAGACCGGCGAGGCCAACATTGTAAAGGCAGCGAGGGGGCCTGCGCTGCTGCCTGGCAGCTTTGCCTCTGCGGAGGCTGTGGCGCATATTGTGATACAGAAGTTCGTGATGTACTCGCCGCTGTACCGTCTGGAGCAGGAGTTTAACCGCCAGGGCTTGAGGCTATCCCGGCAGACCATGGCCAACTGGCTGCTGAACATCTCAGAGAAATGGCTGCGGCCGGTTTACGATACGCTGCGAGAGCAGCTTTGCAGGGAGCCTGTGCTGCACGCCGATGAGACAACGCTGCAGGTGCTGAAAGAGCCGGGACGTTCCTCCACCAGCAAGTCCTACATGTGGCTGTACCGGACCAGTGGCTGCGCGAAACAGTCCATTGTACTGTACGAGTACCAGCCCACGAGGAAAGCGGAACATGCGGAGGCTTTCCTGAAAGGCTTCTCGGGCTGGCTGCACGCGGATGGGTACCAGGGCTACCACAAGCTTCCTGAGAATATCCGGGTGGTTGGGTGCTGGGCCCACGCGCGGCGAAAATTTGACGAGGCGTTGCAAACGCTGCCCAAGGAGATGCAGAGGGACGCTCCGGCAGTGATTGGCGAATGCTATTGCCCCCGACTTTTCAAGCTGGAGCAGGCGTTTGCAGAGCTGACGCCGGAGGAACGATATGAAAAGCGGCTGGAGCAGGAGAAACCTGTTTTAGACGCGTTGTTGTCATGGGCAAATGAGATGCAGGCGAAAAAAAACAGCGCTGAAATCCGCGTTGGGCAGGGCCATTCACTATCTGTTGGAGCAGTGGCCGTACCTGACGAGGTATCTGGAGGATGGCCGTCTGGAGCTGAGCAACAACCGTGCCGAGCGCAGCATTAAGCCCTTTTGTGATGGGCAGGAAGAACTGGCTGTTTGCCAATACGCCGGGCGGCGCGCAGGCCAGCGCCGTGATCTACAGCCTGATTGAAACGGCGAAGGAGAATGCCCTTGATCCGTACCGTTATCTGCTGTGGGTTCTGCAAAACGCGCCACAGCTGAGCGAAACTGATGCGGCGTGGGCAGAACAGTTCACGCCCGCCAATGCGCCGCAGGAGTGCAAAATACCACAGAAATGAAATCGTGCCATCCCGACTTGTGTCCCGGGGTGGCACGATTATTATTCGCCTTTAGCTTTGACGGTTACAATGGAAAAGCGCGAAATCTGTCTTACTGCATAAAAAACGGCCAGCAGCGCATGGCTGCCGGCCAGAAAAAGATCGCGGATATTCCGGCGCTTGCTCCCGTTTCCGCTCATGTCGAACGCAGCAAGGAAACCGGTACATTTGGAAAGCCGCCGCGCATGCTCGCAAAGAAAACGATCATCTGGAGGGAGACGAAGAAACGAGCGCACACGCGGCGAGCCTGCTGACAAGCGGAGTATAGAAATTCTTTTCCCACAGCGCTTGCGCATCGTAACCGTCATAGCCGCGCCAAAATCGGGCCCGACTTTCATAGCAGCGTGAGATCGGTACGTTTTCGTAGATAAATGCGTCGTCGATCGATCGATGGCATTCCCCGGCAGCGGCCTCTAAAAGAAGAGCGGTCTCGTCGGACAATTTTTTCAGCGCGGATCCGATGACAGGAATGCATTCCTCGCCGATCTGCTCCATGGCGGTTGCAAGCAGATAATAATAGAGCTTAATGGAGAGCATTTCAAATCCGTCCTTGCCGGACAAGCAGAGCTGCGGATCGTAGGGCGGCTCATGATAATCCGGATCAAAATCCGCGAAGCACGTTGCTCGCAGCTTGGCGGGCAGGTCTGCGGGACGCAGGATCACACGAAAAGAGCAGTACGCGTCATTCTCCTGCGTTTGGGTTCGGGCAAGGTTTACGCTCGTGAGACCGTAGGCATATTCGCCATAACAGGCGGGGTGAAATTCTTCGCAGTAAATGCGGCCGAGCTCCTTCAGGCCGTGGCTTTCCCAAATTTCCGCCATGGGGCAGAAAAGCGTATGAGATATCCGCTCCTGCGGCGCAAGAGATTGAAGCTCCCTGCGGAAACGGGGATCGCTCGGCAGATCGGGATACAGCGAAAACAGATTTTTCATGTTGATCTTTGCCCCGATGCTCAAATGCTTTTCCCGCAGTGTTCTTCCGCGATCCTTTCCGAAGCGCCGCGCCGCTTCGCGCACAGACGCCTCACCCTGCATGGAAAACGCGCGGATCAATCCGTCTCCGATGTATCCGAACAGCAGGGGAATAGATATCCGCAAGGTTCATCACAAAGTGTTCTTCCGGTGTATACATACTTGATCCTCCTCAAACTGCGCAGGCGGCTGCCTGCAAGTATTTGGCAGCAAGCGGCGAGATCACAAGCTCATGGAAAAGCTCGCTTGCCTTTACTGCGGAGAGAGCGGACCACAGGGGAGATGCGGCGAATAAGGAAAACGGGAACGACTGCGCGATAAATTCACCGCCGCACGGGATCCCGCGGCGGAATGCGATATCCTCAAGCATAGCCTCGCTCTCCTTCTCAAATCGGCGAAGCGCGTTGGTGTAAAGCTGAGCGCCTTCCTTTCCGAAGGCTTCATCCAGTTCCTTCCAGATAAACACGCAAAGAAGAACGGCCTTTTCCTGCATATAATCGGCGAAGGAGATCGAGGTCGCCCCCTCCGGCACGGCTTTTTTCTCAAAGGCCGTACAGCGCTGCTGCGCATCAAGATTTGCCGGACGAAGATAGGCAGCAAATTGGCAGCACATATCCCGCTTATCAGACAGGGTCATGCTCAAATGGAACTGTCCCTTTCCCCTGTGTAACCGCTGAGGAAGGACTTCATGTATTCTTCACAATAAAAAAAGACCGTATGCTTCGGCGTTGTTCGCTTTCAATAGTTGGACATGGGGCAGGTGAATTGATCCCACAGACGAACCTCCTTGGTCTGCGTATAAATGGTCGCTACGGAGCGGGGATCGCAAACAGCGCCCCGACCGCTTTGAAAGAAGGCGTTCAGATCCGTGCTGATCCCGGACCGTTCATAATCCCGCCGTTGCTGTTCTCCTCCTTGCCAGTATCCAACGCTGCCGACGGCTCTTCGGATGACCGCCTCGCCCTCCACTTTATATTTTTTTCGCAGATCGTTCGGCAAAATGAGGTGTAGAGCGGATTCCAAAAATCCTGTCGATCCTGTAAAGGAAGTTCTTCCGTGCTGTACATGATATGGCTCCTGTCATTGTTGATAGTATTTTGCTCCAGCGAGAAAGCAACAGAATTACGCTGATCGCTTGCGACACCGAGTCCGTTAAGGCGAGCTCTTTTTGTCAAAATGTAAAAAAAACGAAAAAAATATGGGTCAATATGACAAAATGAGAAAAACAGCGCGGACGGTATCTTGAAATTAGATTTCAGTTATCTATTTTACAGATTATGCAAAATAGCGGGTAACAGAATTGATCACTTCATTTGACAGCTGACTCATGATATAATCCTCTCTCTTAAACCAGATGATCTCGGAGGTGATATCACAGTTGGCCAGCTTGAGAGTCCGATAGTTTGCGTAGTTGCTCGGGAGCCCGGTGTCTAGCACGTCGAAGGGATAGGCGGAATTGAGATAATAGCAGGATGTGTTGGAAAGGATCTCATACAGAGCGGAGCGCGAGGACACTACGAAACGGCTCCCTTTGTTGGAAAAGATGAAGCCGGTCGTATATGTCGGCGTAGGGCCCCGAGTCCATGTTTGAGTACATTACCGGCGGTAGCTCCCGAAGCTCAGCGGCGCTGACGAAATCGCTCTCCCGATGATAGAGCGGATTCTGCTCTCCGACGGTAACGGCGATGCTGAGACTCGCTATGTCGAAATGCTGTAATTTGCGGGCACGCAATTGCTTTTAGGTAGGCATTCTTATAGCAGCTCCATACGCGCACGATCCCGATCTCCGCCGCCTGACTGTCGACGAGGTCTGCAACATTGTTTTCGTGGTCCTCGAACTGCTCGATTCGAATACCGATGCTGCGATAACGCTCAAACAGCTCTGCACAGATGCGGCTGAGGAAATCGTACCCGGAGCTGGCGACGGAAAGCGAGAATTCGTGTTGCACAAAAAAAAATCCCGCCGGATCAGGCTGTCGAGCTGTACAAGCTGTGCCTGAATGGATGAGACATAGGATACGAAGGTGTTGCCCGAAGGGGGTCAGCGCAACACCGCGGTTGCTGCGCACGAAAATGTCGTGCCCGATCTCCTTTTCCAATCCCGCAATAGCGGTGGATACCACGGATTGAGAGATAAACAGGTCGGCGGCAGCCTTGTTGATCGACCCTGTTTTGGCCACAGCCACTACATATTTTAACTGATTGAAAGTCATAGTACAACCTCTCTTGCTATAGTTTTTCCAGTATATCAGTTATCTGGATTATATTCTGGTCAAATCAAGAAGTCAACTGCTATGATACTTACAGGTGCAAACGACGCACAAATAATAAGGAGGGAAACACACAATATGGAAAAAAAAGACACTATCTTTTGGCAACTCACTGGTAGCAGTGATCCTGTCACTGGGAACGATCATCGTCGGTAAGCTCTGGCTGTCCCTGAATACTACCATTGTTCTTCTGCTTTCTGCCACAGTGGTCTCCTGCTTTGTTGTTCTGAAGGGCGTAAAGTGGTCTGATATCGAGACGGAGATCTCCGCGGGCATCAAGGGCATGGGAACTCCCATTGTCGTCCTGCTTGAAACGGGCATCCTCGTCGGCGTGTGGATGGCTTGCGGTACGATCCCGATGATGATGGATTGGGGCCTCAAGCTGATCAGCCCGAAGATCTTCCTGCTTGTCACCTGCCTGATCTGCACGATCATGTCGGTTGTTTCCGGTACGAGTTGGGGCACGCTGGCCACGGCAGGCGTCGCTCTTCTGGGCGTTGGTATCGGTCTCGGCATTCCCGTTCCCATGACCTGCGGCGCGATCGTCGTTGGCTCTTTCTTCGGCGATAAGATGTCCCCCGCTGTCCGACTCTACCATCGTGGCGGCGGCCTCCTGCGAGGTCCCCCTGATGGAGCACATCCGCCATATGCTTTGGAGCACGACCCCCGCATATCTGGTGAGCATTATCGTTTATGTGGTCCTTGGCTTCCGTTTTGACGGCGTGATTGGCGGTGAGCAGTATGAATCTCTGCTCAACGGCCTTGCCAGCACGTTTAACTTCAATGTACTGCTGCTCATTCCCCCATCGTGGTATTTGCGCTGGTGCTGTCGAAGAAACCTGCGCTTCCCGCTCGCGGCAGCATTCTTGCCTCTGCCGTCGTTCTCGGCATGATCTTCGGGGGTCAGGGGGCTTTTGCCGAGGCTCTGTGGGGTCATGGCAAACGGCTGCAAGATCGACTCCGGCAACGACCTCGTCAATACGCTTATCCAGCGCGGCGGTATGAATAGTATGCTGTCTACCGTCTCCATCGTTATCGGCGCTGCCGTGTTTGCCGCGCCATCCGCGCTTCCGGCGCTGCGCAGATCCTCTTCGGCAAAGGTGGAGGAGATCGCAAAAACCCGGGCCGCTTTTTACCGCTTTGCCTGCTACATCATCCACCCATCTTCCAGTTAGTCGCCGTTACGTATTACGTTACCTATCCGTTATGGGCAGCTTCTGCGCGCCGGTCTATGATAAGTTCGGACCCAATCCCGCGCCAATTTGACGCGCGGAGCCTTCGAAGGACTCCGGCACCCGTGATCACCGCTGATCCCACTGAAAGTATAACGGAAGGCTCCTACATTACGGCGCAGCTTGGCGTTGTCCCCGGCAGTACTGGCAGTACATGCCCATGTGCTTTATATGTGCATCGTGTTCGGTATTATCCTCAGCCTGACCGGGATCGGTGTGAAGAAGGCGGACGGAACATGTTCGCCCGATCCTCTGGCAGAAGAAGTCTGCTAAAAGGCGCTAAATAAAAAATAAGGGGAGTGCCTGCGCTGGGATGGGATCCGGCACCGCAGCACTTTCAGGTGAGGAAGGACTGCCAATATGAAAGACTGATTCTCAGCAGGATCTCGGGCTGGATCGACTGAAAAGCAGCGCGATCGCTTGCTTCCCGATGCAAAGCATACAAGGGGGTTGAAAACCGCCTTCAACGAAAATGCTCAGCGCATATCTCAAGCAGGTGCTGGAGCAGTATGAAGTTTCACACATCTCCCAACGCCGCGAATTGTTCCGACATCGCCCGAATGTGCGGAAGCCGGTGATCGGCTGATCTCGAAATATGACGCGCTGGGCGGACTTTCTCGGGATCGATTGCACGAGGCGCCGTCCCGTTCGCGACAGTGCTCCCGGTCACGCTGCGGATCGACGTTGAGGCGGCTGCCGTGCTGGAGTGCGGCTTTTTGTCGCTCACCCGTAATGGGTACAGGATGAGCTTCCCGGTACGCTCCGCTTTTACGGCTCGCCCGGCGGAGAAGCAATGGAAAGAAGGTCCCTGATGTCCCGCGACCGTCGTGACGACTGCGACGCGGCGCTTTCGGCATCGATATCCAGTTATGTTTGGGCGAGGAAAAGTGTTGTTGCACTGCCGCAGCGCGAAAATTCACGTTTTCGGGAAAACCGCCATGGGTCTGGACCGTAAGGGCCGACGGCGCCGCGCTGATGACAGTGCGAGGCTTGTTTCGAGATGCCTGCGCCCTCCGGAAATAACTGGCGGGGAGGTCGGCAAAGCCGAGCGGACAG
>VOFK01002795.1_pt1 | contig 36636 bp, 43 predicted proteins | sample 5384121 | NCBI WGS metagenome assembly VOFK01 (sample SAMN12384730, study PRJNA508395) | human gut metagenome | isolation source: healthy gut J | host: Homo sapiens | reverse complement strand
TTATAAATTTTGGTGGCCTTTTTTTTGTTGATACCAAGCAGCCATTGTTCACCCTGTTCCATACTTTCACGTTCTCAATCAATTCCTGTTGGTAGAACAAAGGCTTGATAACAAAATCAAATGTCGTAATCCCATTTTATTCATTAGTTTTATTGGAATCAGCTATTTTATTATTGTTAGCTAATCGGGAACATGGTAATCAAAAAAAAATATTAGACTAGTAACAGCCAATTTTTATGTAAGAATAAGTGATTTTGCATAACCAATTTCTCATTATTAATGTTGGGTGTTCCTCATGAGTACTTTCCTCAAAGTCAAAAATGATTCAGTTAAGAAACCTTTGATCCAAAAGAGTGTTCGCCCCAGTTAACCACCTCGATTGTATCTTGTTTGTGGCATGCCAAACAAATGTTATAAGAATCTTATTTTTCAGAACTTCCACAGGCTTGCCAGAATGCTTCAATCTATGGGACGTGCTGGTTGCCCTGTAGCGGTGATCTCGAAACCAAATAATCAGCCCTGTAGCCTCAACTTGTTTTTTATTAAACCTCATCCACGAAAGTACCCGCCTCTTGCCATCAGCCATTTACCCTTTCATTGTATTGGGGTTATTGTATTTCAAAATGGCGGCTTCATTTCAGCAAAGCAGAATGAACAATACTTTGAATGGATTGTGCACCAACTTGTTTTAGTGCCTGTCTCTGTCGTTTCAATTGACAACTTGTTTCAAGTTGGGGGAGAACTCGTAATAGTACTGTCCTCGCAATATGAAACTTCCAAAGGCTGTGTGTCCCGGAAGGGCTTTGGAAGCATAACTGGCTATTTGTATGAAATCAGTTTTCATCTTGAAATACCTTATTTATTAAAACTTCAATTCCCCTTCGTTTATCTGTTCCCCATCCTGAATTCTCATTCAGAGGAATGCCATTGTAAACCGGACAAAAAATCTTTCCAGCATCACCAGATAAGTAATTGATGCTGTCAGCATAGAGGCTATTGCTGCAATTTTCCTTTTAAGGGGATGTCCCCTGTTAGTTTAGCTTACTTTCTTTACAAAGGTCTGTTCCCTACTTTTTCCTGTTGCTTTCTCTTAGCTTTACAATCATATCATTATTGCAAGATAATTTAAGCGATAAAGCCTTTTCAAAGTAGGATTATTCCCTTAATTGATCGATCTGTCCTTGAAACATACTTTTCACGAAATGCAGGTTTTTCACGGCTGGGATATTCAAGTGGAAAATTGATCCAAAATCATGTTGCCGTATGTAAGCAGTCATAAGTCCCTCTACCGAACCGAAATAGCGGTATATCAATATCTTTTGAAACACCTGATTGGGTAGCTATAGCGTTAATGCCGATTTTCTCGAAGCCATCTTCGGCAATCATTTTACCGATAGTATCTAGCAACCGCTTTTTCGGTAGCTTCCCGATCTTTTCTCCTGTTATGCTTTTTCCTTTCATTTTACGCATTGTTACTATTTGGGAACAAATATATGTTACTTATCGGAAACATGCAAATAATCTGCTTGCTAAATTGCGATGGTAGAAAGTTTTTTGCCATCAAGCCAATGCAGAACTTACTATGCCATCCTTAGACAGTTTTGAAAACGGTTCTTAATTCTTCCTTTATTTGCCGATGAAAATAGAATCACACGTTTTATAAACCATTAAAAATTGAAAGAATGGAAGTAGTAACCATTGAAAAGAAAACCTTTTCGTATGTCTGTGAGAGGTTCACGGAGTTTGCCAAACGGATAGAGAGTTTGTGCAGCACTCATACTCAGAAAGTAGAAAACTGGCTGGATAGTCAGGAAGTATACCTGTTGTTAGGCTTTAGTAAGCGAACGCTGCAATATTACCAAGTAGTGGGCGACTGGCTTATTCTCAAATAGGGAGCAAAATTTATTATAAGTCTTCTGATGTTGAAAGAATTATTGCGGATAGTGAAACACAAAATCAATCACCCAAACAAATCACGCCTTATGAAAAGAACTAAAGAAGATTATCCATCTTTCAACCTGTTCTCCATTGTTGGCACATGGGAAAGCATTAATCTGAATCCTACGGTAATCATCTACCGGAATGACAACGATTATCTTCTCTCTATTATATATGTATCGGAAACCACCAAAACAGGCTTCACCCGCTACTTATGAAATACAGAAAGAAGACAGTCTGTATTTTATAGCTCCTGCTCCAAACGGATTTACATAGATTATGATCCAGCAAAAGACGTGCTTAGCCTTTCATCACTGGGTGACTATCTGCGAAACTAATCAATCAGTTAATCATTCAACTGATTAGCTATCTAGCAATCTTGAAATCAATATTTCAATAAAACAATCTTTCAATCATGGAATTAATAAATAAAGATACACCACAAGTTAAAAAGAATTTATTTCTTCGCTTAATTCAATACTGAATGGTATTGAATCGATTGTAAAGCACTATAAGCCCCATCTGAACGGAGAACGTTTTCTTTCCAATCGGGAGGCTTCTAAAAAGCTGAATGTCAGTTTACGAACTCTGCAAGAATGGCGAGATACGGGATTAATACCATTTATCCAAATAAAAGGAAAAATCATCTATCGACAAAGTGATATTGATAAACTACTGCAAAAGCACTACTTTGAAAGCTGGAAGGAATAATCTGCCGTTCTGGAAAACTTAGTCTGTGCTTTAAAAAAATACGCTTGAGATAATGAATTTTTGAAAAGGCTAAATAATTTATATATTGGATATAATTTTGAAAAGTATAGTAAATAGAAAGAGTTTCCCTTTCCTTCGATGCTCTAAGAAAGAAGCTGGAACAGATTGTATCATTGGCAGACAATATTTCTTTGTCTTCCTCAGATATATGTATTGAGAAAGAATGGATAGAGGGCAAGACATTGGCAGCTTCCTTAAATATTCCTTTGCGAACATTACAGTCTTTGCGTGAGAACGGCAAACTTTCTTTTTCGACCGTTGGCAAGAAAGTATATTATAAGGTTGCCGAAGTACAAAAACTATTGGATTCAGGTAGAATAAAAGTAACCACTAAAGAATAATTGCTTATGGATTTATACACGAATGAGGATAGCCAAGAATTATTGCAATCGTTAGATAGGGCTTTACCTTATATAGAATATGCATTGAAGAATAATAAGCCCATGTTTGAGGGTGAACGGTATCTGACAAGCGAAGAACTTTGTTCTATCCTCAAAATCAGCCGTAGGACTTTGCAGTATTATCGAGATGATGGCATTTTCCCTTTTATTCAACTTCCGGGCAAAGTGCTGTTTCGTGAATCGGATATTAGGAAAGTTTTGGAAGATCGATTTCGTTCTGCCTATAATATAGAAGATTATTCTCTTTAGTTTTAATAGGATGAATATAGAGAAACGGCTACCCAATCCATTAGGACGGTAGCCGTTTTTATCTTTAGGTGGTTTTAGTAGAGAAGTTTTCGCGTACATTCTGCATATCTCGGAGAATACTCTGATCCAAGACTTTGGCGTATCGTTGTGTCATTTTCGTATTGGTATGACCGAGCATCTTAGATACATTTTCCAGTGAAACATTGTTAGCTAAAGCGACAACAGTCGAAAATGTATGACGTCCGGTATGCGTGGTTAGATTCTTTTTAATACCGCATAAATCAGCAATTTCTTTCAAATAACTGTTTAGCTTTTGGTTACATGGAACTGGTAATAATGTTCCTTTCTTTTTCGCCAGTGGATGCCCTTTGTATTTCTCCAATATGGCTAAAGGTATATCCAAAAGAGGAATGTTGCACATGACTTTAGTTTTCTGTCTTGCTTTCCTAATCCATAAATTCTCCTGATTATCAGATACAAGATGTTCTGCTTTTAATTCAGATACATCTATGAAAGCTAATCCCGTGAAGCATTGGAACAGAAAAATATCACGTACTAAATCTAACCGAGGAACATCAAAAACTTTGTTTTGCATAGTTTCTAATTCTTCTTTGGTTAGAAACTCTTTGTGTACTTCCTGCTCGTGGAAACGGATATTTATAAACGGGTCTTTCTCCATCCAATCATTAGCCAATGCCATATTGGTGATTTTCTTAACTACTTTCATATAACGGATTACCGTATTTTCTTGCAAGTCCTTTTGAGCTTTCAGGAAATGAATATAGTCCTGAATGATGGCATTGTTTATCTTTCATGGGAATATCCTTTAGATGGTACTTTTTCAAAGCCATCTCTTTGAAATACCGTAAACAAGTATCAAAGCGGGAGATAGTTACTTTAGCATAATCCTTGCCAATCAACTCACGGCATTTGTCGTTATGTTCCTGAAAAACTTCAAAGAACATTAGATGCTTTTCATCCAGTCCGAGAAATCTACGTTTTACTTCCATCGGATTGATAAGTTTATTTTCATCTTCTAAAGTTCGATGAATCTCATACAAGCGTAATTTTACCGATTCTAGATAACGGTTTACTTCTACAGATTTAGAATCTTTACCTGTACACCGTTCTTTGGTTTGTGACCAAAGTTCAGGCTTGACGGTTCTTTTTAGCTGCATTTCAGCTAATTGCCCTTGAATTGTTATCCGCAACATGATTGGTGTCTCACCTGATTTTACTGTTCTTGTTTTGCGGATGAAGAACAGCACGTTGAAAGTCTGTCGTTTCATACTCTAAAAATAATGTTTAAAGTTACTGAATCGTGCAGAATAGCAAGAATTAAACAATAAGACAATCAACGACTTACGGTACAATTCGTGGACATTTTTTTCGAGACTAAAATTGTCCACGATTTAGCACTACGGAAGTGCGTAATTTTGCCAAAAATATGCGGTTTAGGAGAAAAAGAAAATCCCTGAAATGTTTAATTTTCAGGGATTTACCAAATTTGAAGTCTTTTAAAAGTGGTGCCACCAGGAATCGAACCGGGGACACAAGGATTTTCAGTCCTTTGCTCTACCAACTGAGCTATGGCACCATTGTTTCTCGTTTGCGGTTGCAAAGGTAGGCATATTTTTTGAATCTACAAATTTTTTGCAAATTTTCTGCCAAATTCTTTTTGGTTTCAAAAAATGATTTACCTTTGCACTCGCAAAACAGAAACGGAATGTAGCGCAGTTGGTAGCGCACTACGTTCGGGACGTAGGGGTCGGGCGTTCGAGTCGCCTCATTCCGACAGAGAACGGCAAGCAGTGAAAATTGCTTGTCGTTTTTTTACCTTCGCAAACCGCTGTAAAGGCTCAGTTGATATGGCTCAGTCTGAAAACTTGGCTGCTTTATTGGTCAGAATCGTATAAACATCTCCATTGCTCAGGCAAGTTTCATCCAAAGAAAGGTTTTCTCCAATGTTTTCAGGATAAAGGAGGTAGTCATGCGCATGTTCGAGCTGATCCCGGTTCCGGTAATCACTGATTTTCTCCTTGTATTGTTTACGAAGAGTCTGCCCTTTACGCCATAACGTTCTGCAAGCACACAGATGCTCACAGGAGTAGATTCAATCTCCTTCTTTTAAAAAAGAAACGAACTCAGAATTGAGCCGTGTACCGTCAAATTCGGATAAATCCCAGTCATAGCTGAAGATTTCATTGGAAGACTTGTCAAGCCATTTACGTTTACGAACATGGAGATAAGTGGCGCGACCACGAATAGGATAGTCTTGGATTGTACGATACTCACCAAAACCATAGGATATGATATCCGGGTTGGTCTTATCTTCTTTTAGCTGAACTTTTTTTTTCATCAAGATAAATATCAAAACGGTCAGCACTCTTGTCGAAATTGACAATATCAAAGTTGTCTATAAGCACATCCGGAAGGATGGCACGAAGGAGTCGTTCGGGTTTCATAAAACAAAGGTAAGCAAAGATAGCTAATTTTAAAACTTACCAACCAGATATTTCCGCTGAGCCAGAAAAACAACGCTTCCATTAATACCGGGAGCGTTTCTTTTTGTATATGCGTCCCGTCACCTTATCTCGCATTGTTATTAGCATGCCACCACCCGATACACATTCCCCTTGGCGGTATGTACTCGCTCGCCCAACTGGGGCAGGATGCGGCTCAGGCTGTAGGCAGTCATACCCCTCATGACCGAAGGATGGGCGGACTTCATTCGCTCGAATAATTGGGTGGCGGAAAGGGTCAGCACTTCCTGCGGATGGTCCTCTTGGGTGGCAAAGCGGAAACAGAGGCGGAACACCTCTTCTTCGGGTATATGTTTGTAGAACAGGGCGTTGTGCTGCTGGATAGCCTGCTCTTCTTCCTTGTTGAACCAGCTGCGTTCACCGGACAGTAGTTCCGCTTTGAGCTGGGCGTACAGTTGCTCATACTCTACGGGAGTGGTGCAGTCTATGGCGTGCTCCAAGCTGACACAGAGAAAGCGGCGTGATCCGGTGCGGTCTACCAACAGGTCTTCCCGGTTGCTGGTGCCGATGAACGAGGCGATGCGGGGCAGTGCCGAAGCGCTGCGTTTGTAGGCCTTGCGGATGTTCAGTGCGGAGGCTTGCATCAGGTTCTTCAGCAGGGGCATTTTGGATGCACTGAGTTTGTCGAATTCATCCAGATTGATCAGCCCGCAGGCAGCGAGTTTGGCTTCGGCGGATGCCGGGGAGCCGAGGTCGTAACTCTCTGTATAGTAGGCTTTCAGCGCATCGGGCATCAGCAGGCGGCAGAACGTACTTTTCCCTAATCCTTGGCGACTGCTCACCAGCAGGGGAGCCACGCTGTTGGCGCGGTTGATACTGTTAGCGCGGTTGGCACTGTTGGCGTTGTTGGTATCCGACCAGAACTGCATCCATTGGGCGGAGAGCCCCAGCATCCAGCGGTGGAAACCGTTTACCCATACCGGATTGTCGGACACCCGGCGGGCGAGTGCCGACACCCGGTCCGTACCGTCCCATTCGGGGAGCTGCTCAAAGTAGGCTGTAAAGGGATGGTATTCGCTGATGCGGCGCGAGCGCACAAAGCGTTGGATGTCTCTGTCCCAGCAGTCTATGCCTGTTTCGATGGCTTCCATGCTGAGCGTGTTCATCCATCGTTCGTCCACTTTGGCGTAACGCAGGTGGGTGTCGGGGATGTTGTTTGTTACTTCTGCCACCTCGGTTTCCTCGGTCAGCACGTTGAAGCGGAAGCGGTAGCGGGAGGTGAGAAAAGCGGTCACTTCCTGCATCAGGGAGGATGATTTCGCTTTCTTGACTTCCTCTTTCGAGGATTCTAATCCTGCTTCCTTTCGAGTGCCTTCCGATGATATCACTCCGATTTTCTTTCCAACATCTTCCGAGGATTCTAATCCGGCTTCCTTTCGAGTGCCTTCCGAAGATATCACTCCGATTTTCTTTTCAACATCTTTCGAGGATTCTAATCCGGCTTCCTTTTCAATATCTTTCGAGTGTGCGATATTCATAACCTTTCGAGCACCTCCCGATTGTGCGGCTTCCTTCTCCGTTTTTTCAATTAAGACTGCCGGGCATCCGGGAGCTTCGTTCCTGTTTTCCGATAAATTGCCCTTGCCGTTTTCAGCCGGAAGAACCTGTGACTTGTCCACTTCCTTCACTCCGTCTTCATCGGACACAATGTAATGGTAAACGCCCGCCAGCGCATTCCCGTCGGTGCGCGAAGTCCAGTCCAGCACCAGAGCCACCCGGCCTTCGCGGATATCCACTGCCAGGTGCACACCGGGGGGATGGTCCGACAAAGCGGCATCAGTCCGTTGAGGGCGGATACGAAGTCACGGCGCGGCGTTCCGTCGGAAGGAACAGGAGCTGACAGGAATTTGCTTCCGAAGAAGATTGTTTTGAGGGTGGTGAATACATTCATGAGGCACTTTTTGTAGATTGGGCGAATTACAAATATATAACATGAAAAAGCGTTTGTCAAGAGAGAAGACAAATTAATCAAACCCGGGTACAGGATATGACGGAATCCTGACACAATGACATATATACGTGCAGGCTCATGCGTACGTACGTGTAGCTCGATACGTATATACGTGTGGGCTTATGCCACCGTATGTGTAGTCCGATGCGTTTACAAACAGGGGGATGTGTCAAAATGTGGATAATGCTGTCGTTTCGTTCGTAGGGGCAGGGTTCGCCTGCCCGAAGACACAAAGCAAACTGTTTTCGGGTGAGCGAACCTCGCCCCTACAGCTGACGATGGGATAGGTCGGTTTAGTTTTGGCACACTCCCATGCTGCAAAAAGACCTTGATGTTTTCAAAAAAGACCTTGAGGTTTCTTAAAAACATCACCATCTTTTTTAAAAAGCCCGGTATGTTTTTTATGTAAGGGAAGATGGAACCACCCTCACCAAGCCGGTCATTTCTCCTTTTCCGTTCATCCTTACATATTAGCCAAAACGCATTATCAATCAATCGTTTAACACTGACAAAACATCCCCTCATTCACCTTTCAGCCGTGCTTCCCAAGCTACTTTTAAACCAGCCTTCAGCATTTCTCCCGCCGGAAGAAATTTTACAGATGAAAGGAGGCTGCAGGGGTGGTAACAAGATGTCCATTCACTACCGGAGCCCTACCAACAGGACATTTCAGCGGTAGATGAAAGGAGGAAGGAAGAAGCAATATTTCCTTCCTCCGCTACTATGATATCTGCCGGCTTCTCATCAAATGTTCGCCGTCGAGTCTTTCAGATTCCACTTCACGATAAACCTTTACCCTTGGGATTGTGTCTAAACACTGATAATGCTGTCATTTTGTTAGTAAGGGCGAGATTCGCTCGCCCAAAATAGCTTATTTGTGTATTACTCCCAAGATCGTGACCGTTGGTTCGGACAGGCAAACCCTGCCCTACAGTTGATGATTTGATAGATCGGGTTAGCTTTGATACATCCCTATCAGACTGCAACAAAGACTTTTTAAATAATGCCTATATAATCTCAAAGCTTCCCTCCAAACGGATATCCGCCGATGAAGCCCCAACCATTACTTTGAAACTTCCCGGCTCTACACAAAAGTTCATATTCTTATCCCAAAGCCCTAAATCCTGCGGACGAAGTTTGAAACGAACGATTTTTTCCTCTCCCGGCTCCAAAGAAATACGCTCAAACCCACGCAACACTTTTGTGTAAGTCGTAACACTGCTCACTTCATCACGCAAATAAAGTTGTACCACTTCATCTCCTTTTACCTTTCCCGTATTCTTCACTCTGCAACTTATATTTACTTCACCCTGTACCCCTTGTTCCTTGGGAGTTATTTGCAAATCACTATAAACAAAAGAAGTATAGCTCAAACCATATCCGAAAGGATAAAAGTGCACCATAAACCGAAGTACTTGCAGGGACATCCGATCCCGGTTTAAAAGGAAAGGCAAATGGTATTTGTCCTACTGATTTCGGAAAAGTCACAGCCAGTCTTCCACCCGGATTGTAATCTCCAAACAAAGCCTCAGCCACTGCCTGCCCGCAAAACTCACCGGGAAACCAGGCATGTAATATCGCCGGAACATTAGCCGCTGCATAATTAATGGTTGCCGCACGACCGTCAAGCAACACTAACACTACCGGCGTGCCTGTGCCCATCACAGCTTTCAACAACTCTTCCTGACGGCCAGGCAGCTCCAAACTGGTGCGAGAACGGTCTTCCCTTACCGTCAGTTCATTACCGCCCAGCACCATAATGGCAACTTCTGCATTTTGCGCAGCGGCAACCGCCTCATCCATCAGCCTGCTTTCTTCTTCCGTCTTCGGGAAATCAAGAATTTCACTTTCCGGGAAATGCGGGTCTATAATATCACAACCTTTCCGATAAACCACCTCTGCATCGGGAAGCATTTCCTTTATTCCCTGAAAAACTGTCTTTATCGGTGCATTGGCAGGTCCGTAACGGCAGATAAGTTGCTTCTTCTCTTCGGCATTCGGACCGATAACAGCCACCTTCCGAATCGATTTGGATAAAGGCAGCATCTCTTTCTCATTCTTAAGCAAGACCAATGACTGACGCGCTGCATCGAGTGCCACCGCCTGATGTTCTTTGCTATGTACTATCTTCTCGGCCAGTTTTCCATCACCGCGATACGGGTTGTCGAATAATCCCAGCCAAAACTTCACCCGAAGAACCTCCGCCACACGCTTGTCCACCGTATCAAAAGAAATCTTTCCATCGGCAATTGCCTTACGCAAAGGAATTATAAACTCGTCGGGAGCAGTAAAATTAGTACGCACATTCAAACCGGCATTGACACACTGCGCAATACCGTCTTCGTATGTATCAGCCACCTTATGTTTGCCTGCAACAAACTCCACCGCCTCACTGTCAGAAACCACATACCCCTTTGAATCCCCATTCCTGACGCAAGATTTCGGTCAGGAAATGATAGCTTCCGCTAATCGGTTCACCATCATAATCATTATAAGAGCTCATCACGCCCAAAGCCCCTGCATCTTGGAAAGCTACCCGGAAAGGCTCCAGATAGAGCGTTCTCATTTCACGCGGTGCTACATGGGGATCGGTACGCGTTTGCCCATCGCGTCCGCCCACAGGAATACTGTAAACAGCAAAATGTTTGGGAGTGGCAACCAAATTATGCTTTTGAAGGGTAGTTACCATTTGTTTACCTAGTTGTCCCACCAGATAAGGATCTTCACCATACGTTTCCACACAACGTCCCCAGCGGGGATCTTGCGAAATATCCAAAATGGGAGAATAAATATTGGTATAGCCCAAAGCATCTGCTTCACGTGCCTCCACTTCGGCAATACGCGCAATCAGTTCTTTGTTCCAAGTGGCACCTTGTCCACACTGGGCAGGGAAATAAGTGGCACGGTCGTGACACAAACCACGTATACCCTCGTTTGTAAAGTCAACCGGAATACCCAAACGAGTTTCTTCAATAAACCACCGCTGGATAGCATGCTTCGTATCTACATGCCTGGTGTAGGGAAAGGCATACTCTGAACGAAACTTGCCGAGACCGTTATGCTCTTCATCAATATTTCCAATGCCGTCTTTCCATATTTCGGTTTTCCAGTTTTCTTGAGGCAACGCATCTTTCAAAATACGCCCCGAACCGTAAAGCGTGGCCATCTGACAGGTTTTCTCATCAAGAGTCATTTGACTCAACAAATCCTGCACACGGTCTTCCAACGGAGCCTTGGGATCTTCATAAATATCCATCACTCCATTCTTATTAAAGTCAATCCAGCCTTTATGATAAATACTTTTTTGAGGGGATGCCGCACTCATCTGAGAGTGAGTACATAAAGCCAACAAGCCTAATAATACAATTTGGTTTTTCATAAGTAAATATTCTTTCGTTGTTCGATATGCGTGTTTTATTTTCAGTAACCAATCACTTATCTGCCCCCCCAACCATGTCCATTTATGCCAAATACCTTCCAACGATCCTTGCTTGTGACTCTTCAACCACCATTTACAGAAACAGACCTGCAACAAGAAGAGCACAAACCCGATTATCAGACTAAGCGCATAGCCACAGTAAGGAGCAAGATACAGTCCGAACGGGAAATAAATGACAGCACCGGCAATAGACTGTCCGATATAATTGCTCAGACTCATTTTTCCATAAAAGCGAAGATTGGATACAAACTTCTTGAAGCCTTCCTTTTGATAAAGCAACACAAAAGATGCAACCAACACTACCGTGAATGCAAACTTCTGCCACATATCGAAAGCCGTCCCTACTGTTCCCCGAACAAGTAGCTGTCACTTGCCATCACCAACTCTTTCAACTGGAACAACGGAGCAAATGCGATGGCAGAAATAATAAGTGCCTTCACCCAGAAACGTGTATTGGTTTCGGAAGAAACAAAAAGCTGCTTACGGCCGACATACAGTCCCATCAGGAACAAACCGGCAGTCTGCCAGAAACGTCCGGCACCCAATGCCCAATACAAACTCGCTTTTTGACCGTAAGTGATGTTCTTCCACAAGAACTCTCCCAAATTCCCCTCTTTCGTATAAGCCGCCACTTCCTGATACATTGCTCCTACCCCCAAATCGGGCAACGTATGCGACGGGTCGTACAAACTTACTATATAATGATACCATTCAACAGGTTGCAGTAAAAATACAATAGCTGTAACAAGAATGGCACAATCACTCCATTTGCGCACCACAAATAATACGACACCCACTACAACAAACAGTAATAGGACATCTCCTGCCGGGAAAAAAGCAGCATTGACAGTAGCAAAAACAGCTAATAAGACAAGACGCCAAAGAAAACGATAGCCAAAATCCTTCCCTTTCCGTTGCTGATTAGCCGACTGAATATAGAATGTAAATCCGAACAGCAAAGCAAAAATAGCATAAGCTTTCCCGGCAAACAGAGAAAAAGTAATGTTAAAGACTCCGTCATTCAGAATATTCAACCATCCGGGATCACCTGTAGGATAAACCGGAAAGATAAAGTGTTCCAAGTTATGTACCAAGAGAATTGCCATCACAGCAAATCCCCGCAAAGCATCTACCACTTCGATACGTGGCAGTTTTTCTGATAATTGTTTTTCCATGAAATAGATATTGTTAATAAATAGATACAAGCAACAGATCCTCCACTTCGTTCAGAATGACAAAGTAATAGACCATTTCAGTCTTGACGCATTCCTTTTTTTCAATTGAGTGCAAAGATAACCTTCTTTTTCCAACTATTCATTCGCATAGATCAAATTCTTTCGAATGCATCTGCCTCATCCTGAACGAAGAAGAAACATACAGTCCGACAGTATGTAAAATTTAACTATTTACTCTTCCGCCCAAACTATTATTTTTTCTACATTTGTTATCATTGAAACTTTAAATACGAAAGACATGAAAGCAAATCCTGTATTTAGTTTGTACATCCCTACCAAATTGATATTCGGTTGTGGGGAAATCAATAAGTTATCAAGTGAAAAACTACCGGGAAAGAAAGCATTGGTTGTTATTTCTGCCGGAACTTCCATGCGGAAATATGGATATCTGCAAAAAGTACTCGCCCAACTGAGACTGAATCATGTAGAAACGGTAGTTTACGATAAAATACTTCCCAACCCCATCAAAGAACATGTAATGGAAGCAGCCGCCATCTGTCGTGAAGAAAGATGTGACTTTGTGGTCGGACTGGGAGGGGGAAGTTCTATCGATTCCGCCAAAAGCATTGCTGTAATGGCATGCAATGACGGTGATTATTGGGATTACGTTTCAGGAGGAACAGGTAAAGGACGTCCCATCAGCAAAGCTCTGCCTATTATAGCCATTCCGACAACAGCGGGCACAGGTACTGAAATGGACCCATGGACAGTAATCACTCATGAAACGGCACAGGAGAAAATAGGCTTCGGCTGTCCCCTCACCTATCCTACCCTTTCCATTGTAGACCCTGAATTAATGGTATCCATCCCGCCCGAACTTACCGCTTTTCAAGGATTTGATGCCTTTTTTCCATGCTGCCGAGGGTTTCATTGCCAACTGTGCAACCCCTATCAGCGACCTATATGCATTGGAAGCTATCCGCTTATTATATAAATACCTGCCGGTAGCCGTAGCCGACGGACAAAATCTAAAAGCACGCGCCAAAGTTGCCTGGGCGAGTACACTCGCCGGGAATGGTAGAATCTACCTCCAGTTGTACTTCCGAACATTCACTGGAACATGCCATGAGTGCCTACTATCCGCAACTTCCCCATGGAGCCGGATTAATAGCACTTTCCGAAGCTTATTTTGAAACTTTCCGTCACGACTGCACCAAACGCTACATGAAAATGGCCGAAGTGATGACCGAAAAGAAGAGTAATCGTGCATCCGACTTCATCGATGCACTAGTAACAATGCAAAAAAATGCAAAGTAAAAGATTTAAAATTAAGTGAATATGGCATCCGGCCCAATGACTTTCCTAGAATATTGCAGAATGCACGTGACACCATGGGCGGTTTATTCACACTTGACCCACGTCCCATAACCGATGACGAAATACTGAATATATTAGAAAAGTCTTATCGATAAATACAAGAAGGGCTATAGCTTGATTTCCTTTGCCATAGCCCTTCTTTACATTATATTTCTACTCTCCCACATTCTTTATATTCAAGATTCTTCATACATCGACAACATTCGATAACATCACCCCCTTCATCCCCCTCTATTTTCCGTTGTCTAAAGAAAACCCATATCACAACATTTTAATCATTTACTAAGTTCTTTTAGAACTTTGCAACATTGCTACAAAGCCTGTATACCATTTGATGGATGTATGTATAGGTATAATATGGCTTTTGTATCTACTTTTATTCTACCTAATTATAAAAATATTGGTGGCTAATATTTTATTTATCTATAGCTATATAAGATTGTTTATATAATATTTGGAGAGGTTGGTTGCGTAATCTTAATAAAATATCAAGTATGCCATATTAAAAATAATTTCTTAAATAATGCTTAATAAAATAATATAATATATTTGCAGCGTAAACCTAAATATAAATTATTGCAAAGTTCTAAAAGAACTTTATTTGAAAATAATTTCATGCTATAATAAACACTAATAAAAAAAATCACAGCTATGTTAAAAAGGCTAAAGTCAGTCAGTACGTTGCTGTTCTTAATGGGCGTCTCTACAGGAACAGCTTACGCGGTTGCCGAATCCGGTATAACCGATGTGAAAATCACACAACAAAATGGCTCTTGTACCGGTATTGTGAAAGACACAACAGGTGAAACCGTTATCGGTGCATCTGTGGTAGTAAAAGGTACCACCAACGGAACAATCACCGGTATTGACGGTGACTTCTCTTTAAACAATGTCAAACAAGGAGACATTATCCAGATTTCTTTCGTTGGATATAAAACGGTAGAAGTAAAATGGAATGGTCAGCCTCTAAACGTTACATTAAAAGACGACACGGAAATGTTGGGAGAGGTTGTAGTTACCGGTTACGGTGGTCAACAGTTACGTACCAAAGTAACCAACTCTATTTCGAAAGTAAAACAGGAGAGCTTAAACGTAGGTATGCACTCCAATCCTGCACAAGCATTATCCGGTGCCGTAGCCGGCTTGAAGGTTATCCAATCATCAGGTAGCCCCGGCGCAACTCCTACCATTATCTTGCGTGGTGGTACCAACTTGGATGGAACCGGTTCTCCACTCGTTGTAGTAGACGGACAACTTAGAGACTCTATGAGTGATATCAACCCTGAAGACATTGAGTCTATGGATGTATTAAAGGACGCCGGTGCTACTGCACTTTACGGTGCACGTGCCAGTAACGGTGTAATCCTTATTACCACCAAAAGAGGTAAAGCAGGTTTCCGCGAAATTAACTTCAAGGCTAAATTAGGTTTGAGCTATGCACGCACTCCTTATGAATTTTTGGAAGCAGGCGAATATATCAAAGCTATGCGTAAAGCACACTGGGATGCAGGACACTTGTTTCAAGACAAAGACGGAAACACAAAAACTTATTGGGGTAATTGGGAAAGTTACCTGAACGGTAAACAACCTTTCGGTACCGGTAACAACCTGGATCAGGACATTTACAGTACTCAGTTCTTAAACGAAGACAACAAATATCTGTTGGGCAGAGGATGGCAGACAGTGACAGACCCTATTACCGGCAAAGAAATTTTATACAAGAATACGGATGTAGATAAATATAACCTGAATGATCCCGCATTCTCACAGGACTACAACATCAATATGTCTGGTGGTAATGACCGTGGCACCTACTACGCCGGTTTGGGATACAACCGTCAGGAAGGTGTTCCTGTCAATACATTCTACGAACGTTATTCATTCATTACCAACGCCAGCTATAAAATTGCAGACTGACTAACTTCCACTTCGTCACTAAACTATAATCGTGCCAATTGGAAAAACATGCCCGGCCTCCAACGGTTCTGAGTTAAATTATTTCGGACGAGTACGTTCACTTCCTCCTACTGTTCTTTTTGAGGATGAAGAAGGCAACATGAAACTAGGTCCGGGCACCGCTGATGGTAACCAAATGTACCAACCCGACCAATGGTGGAATGACAATCAAAGCGATAAGTTCACAATGAGCCAATCCTTTAAGATTGATATTCTGAAAAATCTGTCATTGACAGCCAACATGAACTGGTATTACTCTGAAACATATCAGGAAAGTTTCACAAAAAGATTATGAAAAATACTCCCGGAAACTTCGTGCGTACAAGATCGGCTACAGCTTATTATAACCGCGATTTCCGCCAAACATACAATGCCGTATTAAACTATAACGAAACCTTCTTCCTTGACCATCATGTAGAAGTGATGTTAGGTATGGAATACTACAACAAATACCAACGCGGATTTGAGGCACAAGGCCAAGGTGCACCTACCGACGACCTCCCCGATTTGTCACTGACCGATAAGGGCGAAGGTAAGCGTACTATCAATTCATGGCATGAGAAACAACGCATCCTGTCATTCTTCGGACGTTTAAATTATGATTTTAAGGACAAATACCTGTTGTCATTCGTTTTCCGTCGCGACGGTTACTCCTCTCTGTTAGGTGACAACCGTTGGGGATTCTTCCCCGGAGTATCTGCCGGATGGATTTTCGGACGCGAAGACTTCATTAAAGAAGCCATTCCCGTAATGTCATTCGGTAAGTTGCGTGCCAGCTACGGTATCAATGGTAATGCGTCAGGTATTGGCGTGCCTATACCTTACAGGGAAGCTACGGTTCAAGCAACAGCAACGGTTCATTCAACTATAACGGAAATACTTCTTATCTCATCACAGAACTTCCCAACCCTAACCTGAGATGGGAAAAGACCGCTACCTTTGAAGTGGGGGCAGACTTGAGCTTCTTTGCCAACCGACTGAACACTAACCTGACATATTATAACCGGCTGACATCAGACAAATATGCAGCATTGAGTTTCCCGACCTCTACTGGTTTCTCATCTGTAACAAACAATAATGGTGAATTCCGCAACCAAGGTATCGAAATCGAACTTTCAGGAAAAATTATCGACAGCAAAGACTGGACATGGAGCGCCTCAGGAAATATCGCATTCAACAAGAATAAAATCGTTTCATTACCGGACAATGGTATGGAAAGAAACCGTATCAATGCATTCCAAGTATATACCGGAAACGGAGATGAGAAAAAATGGGTAGGCGGACAACAGGAAGGTCAAGAACCGGGCATACTGTATTTATACCAAGCAGATGGCATTTACCGCTCATACGATGAAATTCCCGCCAATCTGGTGAGAAAATATGGCTCCAGAACTTACTATGGACCTGAGGCATGGAACAAACTGACAGCAGAGCAACAAAATGCCACTACGAACTTCCCTATCCAACCGGGTGACACGAAATTCCATGATGTAAATGGCGATGATGTAATCGATGAATTCGATAAAGTAAAAGTGGGAGCTACCTCTCCACGCTGGACCGGTGGTTTCAATACTACTCTCAGATGGAAAAACTTCCAACTATACGGACGCTTTGACTATGCTCTAGGCTTCTGGTTGTATGAAAATAGTGGGACACAAAGTACTACTCCATGGTTCATGGGATGTTACCAAGGAACATACAATACACCGACAATGTACTATGATACTTGGTCAGAAAGCAATCCGAACGCTAAATACCCACGCTATCTGTTTGCCGACCAAAACGGAAAAAACAACTACATAGCATCCACCATGTTTGCATACAGAGGTGACTATTTAGCTATCCGCGAAATCTCGCTGAGCTATTCATTGCCTGAATCTGTAGCTAAAATGTTGAAGATGCAACGTGCCGAAGTCTCTATTACAGGACAGAACCTGGGTTACATCACCGGTGCGAAAAATGTAGGCTCTCCTGAAGCCAACCCAAAAGACAACGGTGCAGTCGGACAAGGCTATTCATTACCACGTACTATTCTGTTTGGGGTTAACTTAACATTCTAATTTAATAACTAAAAAAGACTACAATTATGAGAAATAAAATATTAAAATTAGCATTTCGCTTCAGTGCATTTGCTTTTTGCTGTCGGCATGACAGGTTGCGATGCTTTAGACTTAGCTCCCATTGACACTTATGGAAGCGGTAACTTCTGGACAAGAAAAGAACATGTAATCGCTTATATGGACGGAATACACAAAAATTTCCGTGACCAAATATTCCAGCAACAATATGTATTAGGTGAAGCACGCGGTAACCAGTGTTCCCGATGTTGCTGTAGACGGAACTTCGGTTTCTTATCAGGGTATCGTAAATCAAGCCCTGAATGCCGAGTCTCCGGGAATCACAAACTTTGGTAACATATATGGATGTATTGCGAATATAAATATCATGTTGCAGAAGACTCTGGAAGCCGACTATATGACCGAAGAAGAAAAGGCCTATTATCTGGGGCAAGCTTACGGTTTACGCGCTTTCTATTACTTCGGACTGTACCGCACTTATGGTACTTTACCTCTGCGCTTAGATCCAAATCCGGTAGTAAATGGTGACTTTAACCCAAACAACCTTTATATGAAGCGTTCTGCCGGTTCTGAAGTTATGAAACAAATCAAAGCGGACCTGAAATCTTCACTCGATTACTTTGGCAATAATAACTCTTTCGACCCCAATAACCGTAAGAATTTAAAAGGCTATTGGTCAAAAGCTGCCACTGAATATTTGGCTGCTGAAGTCTACTTATGGAATGCTAAGGTTTCTGTAGATGACAATACAGCAAACAATGCAGACTTAAGCGTAGCCAAAAATCATCTGCAAAGCCTGATGAATAATTATGATCTCTCCTTACAGTCAAACTATGAAGATATATTCAGCGTAAACAATAAAGGCAATAATGAAGTAATTTTCGCTGTAAGATATATGGAAGGAGAAGCATCAAATCCATTTACAGCTCTCATGTACAACTATCAAACCGGAGCTTTCAAAACAGTAGGTTTCAACGATGAAAATGGAAAACCTATGGGAGATACGCTGAAAGTTAGCACCACAGGAATGCAGCGCATAGAATATCTACGGAGTTCTACCTGTCTTATGACAAGACAGATAGCCGCCGCGATGCGACATTCCTGGGAGCCTATTCACGTAAAGACAATTCATTGGCAGGTACAGTGTACAAAAAAATAATGGGACACTTCGATGAATCCATCAATCGCTATATTTGGGACGCTGATGTCATTGTCTATCGTTTGGCGGGCGTATATCTAATGATGGCTGAAATAGCAAATATGGAAGGCGGAGATGTAGCTTCCTATATAAACAAAATACGTGAGCGTGCTTACGGTAAAAATTGGGACGCAACCAAATATGGCTACACCAACGGTAATTTTACAGAAAACGAGCTGGCTATCCTACATGAAAAAGATAAAGAAATGTTAGGAGAAGGACAACGCTGGTATGACCTGAAACGTATGACATTGACCAAAGGAGGCAAACATCTGGTATTCTGTCCGGAAGGCAGCAAAGATGGTCAAAAGGCTATCTTAACTGAAGCCGAAGCTTACAAACTATACTGGCCGATAGAAACCAATATGATTACCAAAGATCCTGAATTGACTCAAACACCGGGATACTAATAATCAAAACATCTGTATTACAGATATAGTCGATTTTAACATTGATTTTGGAAGAGGATGCCCGTGAGGGTGTCCTCTTTAATTTTCTATGATGAATTTGCCGCAATTCATCTCTAATTACTTATCTTAGCCTCAAAATGACAACCTTATATCATCTAATCATGCAGAAAACAAAACTAAAAATGAAAAAATGGGTAATTCTCCTCACCGTTTGCCTGTCATCATCAATGCTATTCGCGCAAACAGCATTTTCCCCGAACAACATAAAACTGTTTGTTCTGAACGAAGTGACGGACGTTATCTCAGCACCTACGGAGTAGTACATGCCATGCTCAAAGATACCAAACCACTCTATGCATTCCGACATGATTTCACCCGGCAAGAATTTGCCGAATGGCAAAAAGAGGTACGGACAGCCATGATAGAAATCATGCATCATCCCCACATCACCGGTCAGCCAATACCTGTTTGTATAGAGAAAATACAGAAAGACGGTTATCGGCAAGAGAAATGGGAGTTCTATCCACTGCCTCACTGTGTTTCTACTTTTTATATACTGATTCCCGATAAAGTTAAAATACCGGTCCTGCCGTACTCTGCATTCCCGGATCGGGTATGACAAAAGAAAACCTCATCGGAGAAGTTTCCGCCAACAATATGCGGGCGGCTATGGCCTTAAACATTGCAAAACAAGGATATATCTCAGTTGCCGTAGATAATGCGGCAGCGGGAGAGGCAGCCGACCTGGAACCTTTGACAGGAACAAGTTATGATTATGATACTCCGTCACGCATTTTGCTGGAATTGGGATGGAGCTATTTAGGCTACACTTCTTTTCTAAATAAACAAGTTTTGGAATGGATGAAATGCCAACCCTTCATACGCAAAGACCGCATTGTTGTCAGTGGTTTCTCTTTGGGGACTGAACCTTTAATGGTATTGGGCGTCATGGACCCTTCCATTTACGCTTTTATCTACAACGATTTCTTATGCCAAACACAGGAACGGGCTATCGTGATGACAGAACCGGACCAAAGGGGGCGTCGCCCTTTTCCCAATTCCATCCGTCATTTAATACCCGACTTTTGGAAATACTTTAACTTTCCTGATATAGTGGCTTCTCTTGCCCCTCGCCCCATTATTCTGACGGAAGGCGGACTGGACAGAGACTTCAATTTAGTAAAACGAGCCTATGAAATCAGCGGACATCCGGAAAACGTTGAAACACATCATTATCAGAAATATACGGCACCGGAGACACGTAATACTGCTCAAAATTTGCCTGAAGGACTCGGCAGAGCCTCTTTCTATGACTCTGTAAATGTAGATGGGCCGAACCATTACTTCAAAAATGAATTTGTACTGCCATGGCTGGACAAAGTCCTGGCCGAATAACTCTTAAAATAAGACTAAAAAGCCGCAGCTTCGTTTCCCAACGTTACTGCGGCTTTCAATCTTATTAAAAACTAATATTATTTCTTCATTATCTCTTCGCAAAGCGTATAGCTGCGAATCATCATTCTGGGAATATGGAACGGTCCCTTGAAGATATTACCCTTAGCCGGCTGTGCCACTGTTCCGTCACGATGCAGATAGCCATACCATTCACCATATTCTTTATCAGGGAAATGGGCATAGGTCCAGTCGCTGATTTGCTTATGCATCTCCAGATATTTTTCATTGCCCGTGGCCTGATAAGCATACAGAGTGGCAATAATGGCCTCTGTCTGCGGCCACCAGAACTTCATATCCTGAGAATAATCCTGGGGAGGAAGATTCTTGCAATCACGGAAATTAATGATACCGCCATATTCTTTGTCCCATCCCCAGTCCCAGGACCAGTCAAGGATAGTCAATGCCATATCCACCAATTCTTTATCCCAATTGCGGTACTTGGCCTCTTCCAGAATAAACCAGGCCGTCTCGATGCAGTGTCCCGGATTGATGGTGCGACCGTTGATAGAATCGATAAATTCTCCGTCAGGACCTACCATTTCAAGCAATGCCTTGAATTCAGGATGCATGAAATAAGTACGCAATGCCTTGATGGAACGGTCTATCTGCTCTGTCAGCAACGGGGCGTTGATAGCCGCACGGATGCGTGAAGCGGTATTTACCAGAATCATTGTGATGGAATGTCCCTGCGATTTCAACGTATCCAGATACTTCGGCTCCAATATGCCCGGAGTGTTCAGGAAATGCATGATGCGCTTGAACAGCTCCAGTGCTTTTTCGGCATAAGTATGGTCTCCCGATGCAATGGCGTATTCCGACATGGCAATGGCGGCAAAGCCTTCCGAAAAGACATAACGGCGTTTACGCAACGGAGTTCCGTCTTCCATCACTTCAAAATACATGCGTCCGTCGGCATCGAAACAATGAGCCTCGATAAAGTCGATACAGCTTTTTGAAGCAGCCAGCCATTCGGGATTCTTCTCTATATTATTATAGGCATAAGCTGCGATAAAGCCGAAACGTCCTTGAAACCATACCGATTTGGTGGTGTCCATCAGACTTCCGTCACGGTCGAGGCAAGTGTATACACCACCATGCTTACGGTCAAGACCGTTTTTCAACCAAAACGGAAGAATGTTTTCAATCAGATCCTTCTTATAGCATGCTGCCCAATTCGACAAATATTCGTTTACATTCATAAAAACAAATGTTTTATTTAGAATTTATTACATCTTTCAAAGAAGTTAATTGCTTCCAGTTCTTTCTTCATGGCAGCTTCTTCTTCATCGGTCATATTTTGGAACGGAGTGCGGTTCTTACCCAAATCCAGCCCAATCAGTTTCATAATGCGTTTGCCACCGACAATATTGCCGCGATAATGGCAGATAACATTGATTACTTCCTGTGCAAAGTTCTGACGTTCGCGGGCCAGTTCCAGGTCTCCGGCTTTCCATGCTTCAATGATGCCTACCAGTTCTTTACCGTTATAATTGGTTGTTCCACCGATACCACCCTGAGCACCGCCCATGGCAAGACAAGGCAGAATTGTTTCATCCTGTCCGTGAAGCATATCGAACTTACCGTTCTTGTAAAGGCGGCACTGGTTATATTCATACATACTTTCGAAAGTATATTTGATACCGGCAAAGTTTGGAATACGTCCGTCCACAGCTTCAAGGAAAGCCACCATTGACAAGAATGCACCGTTGAATGCAGGAATATGATAGAAATAGAAAGGAAGTTCGGGTGCACCGCAAGCGATTTCTTCGCAATATTTCACAAGTTCTTCAATACGGCTCACTTTCGGAAAGGGAGGAGCCATGGCACGCGATACCCCATGCGCCAATCTTTTGGGCATGTTCAGCCAAACGCTTGCTGGACTTCACGCAAGTGCTTCCCACATGTACGATAACCTTAAAACCTTGAGGAGCAACTTCCATCCAACGTTCTGCCAGTTTCATGCGCTCGTCTTCGGTCAGCATATAACCTTCACCGGAAGAACCATTGATAAATACTCCTTGAAGACCATTCTTTACCAACAATTGGCAATATGCTTCAATCGGTTCATAATTCACTTCTCCGTTTTCATAAAACGGGGTAAAAGGTGCGTCAATAAGTCCGATAATCTTTTCCATAACTATTTCTTTTAGAGTTTTACTTTTCCTATTAATTTTCTGATTTTTCCTTCACCGATAACCGGAGCATGCGGGTCTTCGGGATAAACGATGGCAAACTCACCGGGTTGTAAGGTGGCAAACAAGGTGGGTCTATCGCTATAAAGCGCACAGTCTCCCTCCTTTTGGTAAGCCTGAGCCTGATGTTCCAACGTTTCAACAGCCTTCCAACCGATAGTTTCCCTGCCCCGTCAAAAGGATATGCACATCAATGTAATCGCGATGCATTTCCAGCACTTGCTTGTCGGCAGGAACACATTCGGGATTTACATTATTAATAAATAAGTTATCGCCATCCAGTTCAATGCGTCCCAAAGGAGCATTCAGCAAGTCATGCGTCTTTACATAATCAAATAATTGTTTGAACAGCGGATGAAGGCTTTCTATCCGCGAACTGTTCTCTAATCTTGAAACTATCATCGTTATTTTTTGTATAATTTAATCGACCATATTATCTGTCTTCGGGCGCAGGAAGAACAACTGAAGAGCCAAAGCAACCAGAACGATGACACTCAACATGGCAAAGCCCTGTCCCAATCCACCTCCGTCAGTCCATTTGCCTAAAAGCTCCGTTACGGCTGCACCGGCAAATACGCCTGTCATGTTCATGATTCCGTATGCCGTTCCACGATGTTTGTCTGAAACAAACTGACACAGAATCGGCATATTGTTGGCATCGAAGATACCGTAACCCACACCAAAGAGCAAGCCGGCTCCCACCACACTCACAAAACTGTGTCCGAAACCCAACAGCAACAAGGAAGGAACCGTCAGCCCCAAGCCAATGGCACCGGTATAAACACGTCCGCGGATATTCTTCTGCACCCATTTATCCGACAGGACACCACCCACAATGACACCGATAAATGATGACAGAGCAATGGTTATAGTAGAAATCGGACCTGCCTCAGCCATGGGGATATTCAGACTTTCGGAGAATAATGTCGGAAGCCAGTTCTTGGTTGCCCATCCCGGCAAACTGGGAGCTGCAAAATAGAACAGGATAATCCAGAAAGCCCAGTTGGATAGTACAATTGCCAGTCCGCTGAACACAGACCCTTTCTTGCGAGGCGTTTCTTTTGCAAGTTTCTCTATCTTTATATGAGTAGGATTTTCGTGCAGGAACAGCACCAATACCAATGCATAGACAATACCCACAATACCAAACCAATGGAAAGTAAGCTGCCAGGAGAAAGCAGCCGCCACCGTTGCGCCGAAACCTCCGATAGCCTGTCCGTGTACAGACCGGTCATGTGAATACCGATGGCCAGAGAGCGGGATTTATCCTGATGCCAGTCGGCAATCAGTGAAAGTGCTGAAGGAATATATAGAGCTTCACTCACCCCCATGGTGGCACGCAGCCAGTAAAGTTCATGGAAATCAGTCGCATACCCCATCAAATAAGTCACGGCAGACCATACAAAAGGCTACCGACGATTAACCATTTACGACTCACCCGATCAGCAATAACACCGGCTACCGGACTCATAAAGCCGTAAATCCACAAAAATACAGCCATCAAAGCTCCAAAAGCCTCAGCCTTATTGAGCTCCACAATGTCCACTTTCATTGCTTCCTGCATAGTAGAAAGCATCTGGCGGTCCATATAGTTGAGAAGTGCCACAACCCACAAAAGACCTACCACCACCCAAGGATAGATTTTCTTGTTTTTCATTTATATTAAATCAATTCGACTGCGCAAATATAGGAACTTAATTTAATAACACAAATAGATTTAATGAAATATTTTACGATATAACGATTATTTTTTAAACAGAAGTAAGAATTAAAACAAGATGCTGTTATTGAAGCCTTCTTTAAGGTAAAGTAAGTATAAATCATTTAAATTTCATACAGAATAAAAGAGGGAAAGAAGACCGGCATCCTGCAAAATTCCCCTCCATAAAAGTATAAAAAAAATAATTCGGCGAACTATTATATTAATAAATCACCGAACAATTCATAAATTAATTTATTATATCAGGAAAGAGAGTCACTTCTTTGCCAAATCGTCCATTGTCTTACCCTCGTAAGCACAAATCGCCTGTTTATACTCCTCGGCTATCTGCTTCGGCTCTTTGGTTGCAATATCATAACCCACCATCACTGTACGGCACTCACATTTTACCTCCTGCGTATCCGTTGTCACAGCACGTTGCAGCAATGTGAAGCTTTTATGCCCTAACTGAACAACAGCTGTCTCTATTACCAAATGGTCTGAAAAGAATACAGGCGCATAGAAGTTGGCATTGATATTTGCTACTACAATGGCCATCTTATTCCAATCCGCACTCCCCAACACATCTTTTATATAAGTTGTCTTTGCCAAATCATATAAAGAAAAATAAACCGAATTGTTCACGTGTCCGAACTGGTCTACGTCACTGAACCGTATTTGTACCGGCATCGTATGCCTGAATTTTATTTCCTCTCCCATAGTTATGCTTATTAATTTCATTCAAATATAATACTTTTCCTAATAAAAGAACACTAAATAAGAGATTATTCTTACTTTTGCGTTCAATTTATTTAAAGTGAAACCATTAACTTAAAGAATAAGACATGGATAAGAAGTTTAGCAAATCCACCCTTTGCGTACAAGGAGGATGGCAGCCGAAAAAAGGAGAACCGCGCGTTTTGCCCATTTATCAAAGTACAACTTTCAAGTATGATACCAGCGAACAGATGGCTCGCTTGTTCGACCTTGAAGACAGCGGGCTATTTCTATACCCGCTTGCAGAACCCTACGAACGATGCTGTAGCCGCCAAGATTGCCGCCCTCGAAGGTGGTGTGGCCGCTATGCTGACATCCAGCGGACAAGCAGCCAACTTCTATGCCATTTTCAATATCTGCCAGGCAGGAGACCATTTTGTTTGCTCCTCTACCATCTATGGCGGAACATTCAACCTCTTCGGAGTAACTTTGAAGAAATTGGGCATCGACGTCACTTTCGTCAACCCGGATGCCAGCGAGGAAGAAATTTCCGCTGCTTTCCGCCCCAATACCAAGGCCCTATTCGGCGAAACCATCTCCAACCCTACGCTCGAAGTGCTCGATATAGAGAAGTTTGCCCGCATTGCCCACAGCCACGGCATGCCCTTGATTGTGGACAACACCTTCCCTACCCCTATCAACTGCCGCCCGTTTGAGTGGGGAGCCGACATCGTAGTCCACTCCACCACCAAATACATGGACGGACATGCCACCAGCGTAGGCGGAGCAATTGTAGACAGCGGTAACTTCGATTGGGAAGCACACGCCGACAAATTCCCCGGACTGACTCACACCGGATGAATCTTACCACGGACTGACTTATACGAAAGCATTCGGCAAAATGGCTTACATCACCAAGGCTACGGCGCAACTGATGCGCGACCTGGGCAGCATCCAGTCTCCACAAAACGCATTCCTACTGAACCTGGGTCTGGAAACACTGCACCTGCGTATGCCCCAACATTGCAAGAATGCACAAGCGGTAGCCGAGTATCTTGCCCAGAACGACAAAGTGGCTTGGGTGAATTATTGTGGTCTGCCGGGCGACAAATACTACGAGCAGGCACAGAAGTACATGCCGAACGGCTCTTGCGGCGTTGTCACCTTCGGCTTGAAGGGCGGACGGGAAGAGTCTATCAAGTTTATGGATGCACTGAAACTGGCCTGCATCGTGACTCATGTGGCCGATGCACGTACTTGCGTGCTGCACCCAGCCAGCCATACACACCGCCAGTTGACAGACGAGCAACTGATGGAAGCCGGAGTTGCTCCCGACTTAATCCGCCTGTCGGTAGGTATCGAAGATGCCAACGACATCATCGCCGATCTGGAACAAGCTTTAGAACAGATTAAATAAGATAAGCCATGTCAGTCAAACGGGTTGTTATCATCGGAGCCACTTCGGGCATCGGGCTGGAAGTAGCCAAAGGCTACCTGAAGGCCGGATGGCAGGTAGGCATAGCCGGACGCAGGGAAGAGAATTGGAAAAGCTCCGCCCGGACTCCCGAACAGGTGTGTGCCCAAGTCTTGGACGTCACTCACGAAGATGCACCCTATTTGCTGAAACAACTGATAGACGAGTTGGGAGGTATGGATTTATTTTTGCTGAGCTCAGGCATTGGTAAACAAAACCTCTCTCTGACACTCGATATCGAATTACAGACTGCCGCCACCAATGTGGAGGGTTTCATCCGCATGGTGACGGCAGCCTATCATTATTTTGAACAGCAAGGACACGGACATCTGGCTGTGATAAGTTCCATTGCCGGAACCAAAGGACTGGGTTCGGCTCCCGCCTATTCCGCCACCAAACGTTTTCAGAATACTTATATCGAGGCTCTCGACCAATTGGCGCATATCAACCGCCTGCCCATTGTGTTTACTGATATCCGTCCCGGATTTGTAGCCACCCCGCTACTGAAAGACGACAAATATCCTCTGCTGATGAACGTTTCCGCAGTCGCCGCCCACATCATCAATGCACTCAACAAAAAGAAACGCACCGTCATCATCGACCGGCGTTATCAAGTGCTGGTGTTCTTCTGGAGGCTTATTCCCAAATGGTTATGGGTCAAGTTGCCCGTCAAGAATTAAAAAGCGAAAAACCTATCACAGGCAACCACTTTCATTTTACCTTGTAATAAAAAAGGACCGGATTAGAATCCTCTTCCACCGGTTTAACAATTCCAGCATCTTCACGGTGGTCTTTGCCTTGACTTTCGGATAAGTTTCAACCAAAGACTTCAAGCTCATCAAGCTTCCTGCCATAGCCACAAAGCATATCCTTTCTTTTTCACCGCCCACCGGAGTATAACCGTGCAAGTTATACCCGTATTCAGACTGGAATATATAATCATATTTACGAACAGCGTCGTCCCATTTTGACAAGATATACAACCTATCAAACAAGTTCGTTCGAACAATAAATGTTCGGAAGTTTCGGTCACATCCGTCATCAAATAAACCAAGCCTTTCTCTCTGGAGAATTTATTCAAGTCACGGCAGTCATACACCTTATCCTTTGCATCCTCCGAAATGTTTCATTCATAAAGTCAATAGTACAAGAAGGAGATGCCGATTGGTTTTCTAACTTATAAATTGTATTATCAAATTTCCGGGTAAACAGCACAGGCGATGAAGCACTCAACTGATGCCCTGCTATAAAACAAAATGGGGCAATTTCTATCAATGGTTCCAACAAGCCCGTTGTCTCTTCCCCGTGAATCGCAGTTATAGAATTTTCCGACAACCGCCATTGGCGTAAGTTTCATTCTCCAAATAAATAAAATCTCCGTCCAAAGCAATAGAGTGATAATAACCGGGCAATTTTCGGCTACTGATGAAATTGCCTTCCGCATCAACCACTTGTTTCCCCCGCTTTATCAAGTATATAAAGATTCCCCTTCCATTCTATCAACCTGTTGACACGGGCAATCAGCGCATCGTCTTTCGTCTCTAAGGCAATAACGCGAGAATCATATAAGAATGTAGTATCTGCTATCGATGGCTCTCCTTCTTCTAAAACAGCCGTTGCTTCACTTTCATATTGTGAAGTAGCGCACCCTGCTCCAAGCAATAACAGGAACAACAAAAGGAAATATTTTGTCCGCATAATATTTATGTTTCTCAAGGTCATACAGATATATCAACATTGAAAAAAGAGATTCAGGTCCTTTTTCATTAACTACTTGAGATATAAGCCTATACTCGCACACAGCCAAAGTGCACAATAATAAATTCCTTTTCATAAGTATTTCAATTTTAAAGTTAACAATTACACTAATATACATCTTATATTGAATAGAAAAAAATAATTTTATGCTTTTCTTTGTAACAACATTCTCTCTGCTTCCGTCTATCTAGATGAAAGCGCTTTTAAAAAGAGAACCTGAAGTATAAACATAAACAAAATAAAACCATGAAAAAAGTATATATTGGCATTAGCACTGTTGTTTGTCTGTCACATCGGTTTTGCCCAAGACCTTAATTCTCTGTTCGATGAATTCAAGAAAGAGCCTAACGCAGACTGTATTAGCATTTCACCGCCTTTCATGATGGCTATCGGAAAGATGTTCATGGGCAACGACAGCGATGCGAAGCTTGCCCGAAAGTTCAAATCAATAAGAATTTTGGATTTGGAAGCCTGCTCGACAAGCGTAAAGGAACGCTTCAGCAAAAAGATAAACGCACAGCGAATTAAAGACTACGAAACGCTGGTTCAGGTAAACGATGAAGGTGAAAAAGTGCACATTCTGGCAAAAAGTAAGAACGACGTGATACGCGAACTGCTCATCGTCTGCACCGGAACGGCGATTGCACATTGGTACAGTTAAAGGGAAAAAGTAAGCAAAGAAAAATAGCCAAACTACTGGCAAAAGAAGAAATGATGTAACATGGACGCCGCTAGTTTTAAACAACAATTTCTACCTTGCCATGCCAAACTCTATCGAGTGGCCTTCCGGCTGATGGGCAACGTTCAGGATGCCGAGGATATGGTGCAGGAAGCGTATCTGAAATTGTGGAAAAAGCGCGACGAACTTTCCGAAGTTGCCAGCATCGAGGCTTATTGCGTGACGCTTATCAAGAACTTGTGCTACGATTCCCTGCGTTCCTGCCGACCGGACGAAGACAGCCGACTGCCCGAAGAGCTTAAGCTTCCGACAGACAGCAACATCGCCCGCGAGATAGAACAAAAGGACGAAGCAAGGCAGGTAAAAAGACTGATTAGACAGTTGCCCCGGTCACAGCAACAAATCATCTTGCTGCGTGACGTGAATGACTGTTCCTACGAAGAAATAGAACAAGTCACCGGGCTTACAGCCGTCAATATACGTGTATTGCTGAGCCGCGCCCGCAAAAAGATACGTGAACAATTTAATGAAATTATGAACTATGAAAGTAAATGAAATAGAAGAATTACTGGTCCGATATTATGACGGCGAGACGAACGAGGCCGAAGAAAAGGAACTGAAAGAGTTCTTTGCCCAAGCGGACGTTCCGGCACATTTACTTGCCGAGAAGAGACTCTTCATGCAGCTCGCCTCACAACCTGAACCGGAGACACCCGAAGGACTGGAAAGTAAATTAAGCGGTCTGATAGACGAATGGGACACGCATGAACGGCGAAGCACGAAGATAAAAAAGCATACACGCATCATCCACTTACAGTGGGTGGGCAGCATTGCCGCCAGTCTGCTCATCTTGTTCTCGGTAGGAATGTATCTGTACAAACCTTACACTCCTCCCACTCCGCAAGACACCTGCTCTTCTCCCACCGAGGCATACGCAGAAGCTCAGAAGGCACTGTTCATGTTCTCGTCAGCACTTAACAAGGGAGTGCAACAAATGGAAACGGTGCACGAAACCACCGAAAAAGTACAAAAGAATGTAAACCAACAGTTGAAACGATTTAAAAACTTGAGACAATGAAACGTACATATATTATTACCCTGCTATTGTCCCTTTGCTCATTATTCACTTATGCGCAAGAGTCTTTTTTTGACAAGTATGCCGACATGGAAGGCGTTACGTCCGTATATATATCCAAGGCGATGCTCAGCCTGATGCCCGATATGAAAACAGAGGAAATCTATATCGGAGAGCTGGCAAGCAAGTTGGACAATATTCAGATTCTGAATTGCGAAAAAGCATCTGTCACTGCACAGATAAAGAAAGATATCAGCTACATCAGTCCCAAGAACGGCTATCAAGAGCTGATACGTATTAACGATGAAGGTGAAAAAGTTACGATTTTCCAGAAACAGAATAAGGGAAAGCAAAAAGAATTCGTATTGCTGTGCGAGGAACAGAATGAGCTTACCATCATCATCATCACCGGAAACTTAACATTGCAAGAAATTCAAAGCATCGTTAATAAGAATTGACGAAGGAGTGCTCAAAAAAGACCTTGAGGTTTTGAAGAAAGACCTTGAGGTTTTTGAAAAAGATGAAAGAGTTTTTTAAAAGACCCAGGTCTTTTATCAGGGAACTGTTATCACGAAAAAGCCTTCCGCCTTTTTCATTATAACGGTTCTTTGTGACAGATTTTATCCATGTAACACGTTTCACATCAATCCATTATAAATCAATATATTATCCCCACAATATGTGTGAAACATGATTTGTATTTATCTCTGTTCAAACACTTTTTTGCCGGAAGAAAATCCGTAAATATGTACCCAAAAGGTCTCTTAAGACCTTTCCCAAACAATAGGGGGAAAGTTTTCTCCAATAGTAGTAACAGTCTTCAAGAACAATACCTATTGTTTGGGATATAAGATACCGTCACATTATCTCAGTTCTTATACTTCACCAGCATAACCACCGGATTAGACTCCTCATCCAATCCCGCTGTCACCTCTTTCAGTCGGCCCTTCAATCCATCTTCTTGATAAGCCTCGACAAGCTGACCGGCCGACAATGTCTGAACAGCCGCGATTCCATTATTATTGATTGGATGCAAAAACATATCCACACTGCGTTTCTTTACAAAATCACTATTGAGCACCTTTGCCTTATAAAGCTCATTGGTCTGCTTATCGTACATAAAATCGTTCATAAAGAATCCTCGCCCGGTAGTAAAATCAAACTCTTTCTTTACAGTGTGAAGAAAATAATAACGATCGGTGACAGCCCCCATTGTCAGAAGTATCTCCGGGTCCTTGGTAGGTGCTTTCACAAAGAACGGAACCAGTTTATTCTTTTCGGGCACATAATTATATACTGTGTCCGAAGAACAGTCAACCAGCAGCCATTCTCCCCGATTCGGAATAATCGGACGTACAGAAGTCATCGCCACCCGTCTCCCTGATGCACACAAGGGGTCTTGATTATATCATAAGGAAGATAAATGTCGCGGGTAACACTTCCATCTTTCTTAGAAATGAGCGAATGATAAGATTTCCCTTCCTCTCTGGACTGCCCGTCCTTATAATAAACAGACGCATCATAACAAATCAGATTGTCTTTGTCATAATTGAGAACATCCATGTATTCGGTATCTTTGGGATGAGCGAAAGAGCGCTTGAAGTTTCCCGACAAATCATACACATAAATCTTCTTCGCTGCAGCGCAGTTGACAAACATTTCATCGTTGTTTTCATCCAGAATAATTCCGCTGATAAAATTATATTCTTCGGCACCTTGTCCCTTCCGGTTTATTTTCCGTATGGCTTTACCGGTTTTTCTGTCATAAACAAAAATGTCGCCATCGTTTGCCCAGTTCTTCACCAACAGATACTTGTCACCTATATCCATCACGCTCCCCTGAGTCACAAATTCATCACTTGTCTCCAACGGAATGTATTCCACATCCATAAAATCCTGAAGAACCACTTCCTTCTCGGAATGTTCGGTGGCAATATCCACCGTGACCATCGTTGTCTGCTCTTTTTCCGCTCCGCATCCTGCACACACAGCCACCAAGAGCAGTATCGCAAATAGTTTTTTCTTTTTCATTGTATTATTTGGTTTGATAAATCATTTCTTTCTTTTCTGCGTAGGCAAAGAAAACTCATGTGTCCGGCTCATCGCACCATTGCTCTCCGTGGTATAAACTCTGAACACAGCCTCTCCTGTCTTCAGCCTTCTGCCACCGCGAATAGTTGCCGTATAACGAATCGTATTTCCCACCGGCATATAGGCAATCTGTTGTGCCGGAGAAATAAGAATATGTTTCATGCCGGTCACTTCTTCAATTATGGGAGTAACATTGTAGGCGGGAGTATCACCGTCATTCACCACATCGAATACCAGCTTACTGTCTTCCTCGGCATCAATCGTGTGGTTACGGTTCTCATCGATAAAGCGGAGATTTGTAACATGCAAGCCTGAATAAGCCGGGGCATAATTATCATATTCCTCTTCCGCACCATCGTCCTGTCGGGGCGTAGTCACTACATTGCCTACAGCAGCTCCGGCTACTGTTCCCGCCAAAGCTCCGAACTGCGAAGCATTGTATCCGCCTGCCCTGTCACCTACAATGGCACCCAGCACACCTCCGATGGCCGCACCTGCCTGCACTGCCGCCGGGTTCCCTTGCATACCATAAGAAGAACATCCCGATAGGATAAGGGTGGAAAGCAATATCAATGCTACTTTTTCCATAAGCTATGTGTTTGTTTACTCTTTTTATTGATAAATATACACCTTTCGGGAGAGAAAACATCCATTTTTCCGTTAAAGTTTCTTATCGCTGCAAGATGACAGACAGATAAGGCTAAATAACATAATTACTAACGAAAAAGGGATATTTTTCCCTATATTTGCCCGCAAGTATTATCAATGAACAAATAAAAATGGAATTAAAGACACAATATCAACAACGAGTTGACGAAACGGAAAGAGAACTTCAAATAGTAAGGAACAAGATTCTGCGCATCAGCAGTCTGCGGGTTGTCCTGTTTTTGGCAGGTATCTTCGGAGTGATATATGGCTATGATGCCGGAGCAGCTGCCTTATGCTTGATCACTGCACTCACCTTCGTACCGTTTCTGATACTGGTGAAGTTTCACAATAGACTCTTCTTCCGAAAAGAATGGCTGGAAACATGTATTCGCGTCAATCAGGACGAGATTTCCGCATTGGATAATAACTATGAGCCGTTTGACGAGGGGGCGGAGTTTGTTAACGCAGGTCACCGCTATTCCCTCAGACCTCGACATCTTCGGACATCATTCACTGTTTCAGGCAATGAACCGCACCTGCACTTCGTTCGGAAAAAACAAATTGGCGGAATGGCTGCAAGAACCTTTGGAAAAGAAAGAGGAAATAAGGGAACGGCAGACAGCAGTCAGCGAACTTGCCGGGTATGATAAGTTCCGCGAATGCTTCCGCATCACCGGCCTGCTTTACAAGGGCGAAGCCGATGACCGAAACGAGATTAAGGAATGGACGGAATCTTCTGCTTATTTCAGCCGAATGTGGTGGAGCCGTCCTATGCTTTTGCCTTGTGCCTTCGGCCAACGTCATCCTACTGGCACTGGGAATGACAGGAGTGATTTCAATGAGTTGGTTCGGGCTTGCGTTCGGTACTTTTGTGGTGGCAAGCTTCGGGCTTATCAAACACGTCACAAACCTGCAAGGGATATACGACAAAAAGCTCCGCATCCTTTCCATTTATGCCAAACTCATTGCGCTCATTGACAGGCAAGAGATGAAAGCACCATTGCTCGCCCGCCTCAAAGCAAAGTTCGGCACGGATGGAAAAAGAACTTCCGAAATACTGAAGGAACTGGCTACCGAACTGGACAAACTGGACTTGAGGAACAACCAAATTATGTACGTACTCTTGGAGGGATCTTTGTTTTGGCAACTCCGCCAGGTGATGCGTATCGAAGCGTGGAGAAAAAAATATGGAGAATGTCTTCTTCATTGGCTGGATATGCTCGGCGAAATGGACGCACTCTGTTCGATGGGAACTTTTGCGTTCAATCATCCTGCTTATACTTATCCTGTGATAGCCGACAAACCGTTTGTCTTTTTGTGCGGGGAGATGGGACATCCGTTGATGCCCGTAAGCCAATGTGTGAAAAACGATGCAGAAATTCCTTCGAGACCTTTCTTTGTCATCATTACCGGAGCGAATATGGCCGGGAAAAGTACTTATCTGCGTACCATCGGAGTAAACTATGTACTTGCCTGTATCGGCAGTCCGGTGTGCTGCGACTCGCTCGAAATCTATCCTGCCCGGCTCATAACCAGCTTGAGGACTTCGGATTCGCTCAACGATAACGAATCGTATTTCTTTTTTGCCGAACTGAAACGTTTAAAACAAATCATCGACCGACTGAACTCGGGTGAGGAACTTTTTATCATCTTAGATGAAATCTTGAAAGGTACTCAATTCGATGGACAAACAGAAAGGGTCTTTTGCCCTTGTCAAACAGCTGATGACACTGAAAGCAAATGGCATTATCGCTACACACGACCTCTTGCTGGGCAAATTAATCGAATACTTTCCCGATGAAATCCATAATTATTGTTTTGAGGCAGATATTACAAACAATGAGCTGACTTTTTCCTATAAGATGCGTGAGGGCGTTGCCCGCAACATGAATGCATGCTTTTTAATGGAAAAGATGGGGCTGGTCATCAACGACTAACCCCACCCAACAATTTATCACATTAACGTCTTAAGCAAGTAAGGTTCACCTTCACAGGCTTGCTTTACTTTCATAACATAAAGAGTCATAGAAAAAATCAAAATTTATTAGTCTCTAAGCAACGTGTGAAATCTAATGCATCTTGTCCGGTCAGATAGTACACGGAAGATGCTGCTTCATACGTATAAGGGATGAAACGGAATAACTGGACAGCCGCAAATCTCTTATCATGAGAAATGAGATAATCCATCCGAACGTTACCGTTTGACTTTACTTGTACATCACTGTCTTTGCCAAATGTTTTCTTATCCAACCGGGCTGTCAACACATGCAAATCGCATACATCAAAGAAACAAGACCCCTCTTTGGTCACACTCCCCGTAGGAGTGTAAACCCATTCTTTGCTTCGCCAGAAAAAGACGGAAAAGGGCAGTAAGAATCAGAATTGTACCGACCGTCATAAATACCATGCTCATGGTGGATGTAGCATCACCCATCCGCAAAGAGGTAACGAAAGCGCCAATACCGCCAATGGCAAGTAAAGCCGAAACAATAACTGATGAAACACTGATACGTTTTACTATATCGGGATGTACTCTTGAAAACAGAGTGACATCTGCTGAAACTGCATTATTCATAATCTTCAAATTTATTCTGTTACTAATAAGAAAAATATAATTATCCTTATACACCGACTTATTACCCTGCTGCAACAAGATAAAATCAATGCATAAAAAACACAAGTAAAAGAATAAAATCTAAATCAGAATACGCCTCATGCCAAAGATATAATGCTCGCAAGCATCATCCCAACTTTGGCTGCGCGAAGTATCATAAACACGTTTTGAACAATGAGTAAGCACGTCCATACGTGTGGCCAATTTGCGCAATAAGGCTTTAATATATTGTGTAGTCTCTATAGAAGAGAAACGATATAAACGCTCTGCTGAAGTACTTACACGATGAGCTAATGTGTAGGCATCGCTGAACTCCATGTCAGCCAAATATCTTTCTCTCTCCAAAGGAATAATAGCACCTTCATTCACAGAATGTGAGTGAGTGAAACAGTCATCTTGCACAGCACATTGCCCCGGCACAGCTATCGAAGAAGCTACGCTGAGATGCCCTGTCTTGACTCCTGCCAATGCAAGCACAAAGAATAATATGATTGCTATGAATCCTTTCATCTTTTTTATTTTCCTATTGCAAAGATAGAAAAATTCATCTTCCCTGTTTCATTTCCTATATTAAATTAACAAACAACAAGAGAATTTGTTCAACAATTACAAACAAATAAAAAAGGGTCGTAACCAATTGATTACGACCCTTAGTATATATAATTTATTGTGCACAGATTACTCAGCTTTAGGGGCTTCTTCCGTAGTTGCACCTTCTGCAGCAGGAGCTTCAGCAGCACTCTTCTTA
>VOFK01001496.1_pt1 | contig 36650 bp, 42 predicted proteins | sample 5384121 | NCBI WGS metagenome assembly VOFK01 (sample SAMN12384730, study PRJNA508395) | human gut metagenome | isolation source: healthy gut J | host: Homo sapiens | reverse complement strand
GTTAAGCCAATTTATATTATCGTAATAAATTAGCAGAAGCTATTTTTTTAGACAGCAACTTATGACAATGAATGGCAAAAAATGGGGCTGTTTGCGCATTTATTTATCAATTGATTCCGCTATTTGGAAGGGAAGTAAATAATGGTATTTTGATTGATTTCCAAGTTACAAATGATGATATTGCAGGATTCTGTGGTATTTCTACAAGAAATAGTGTAAATCGTATTTTAAGAGGTTTACGTGAAGAAAATGTCATCACAATGGTGAATCAAAAAATAGTCGTTTTAGACAAAGATTATTTAAAACAGTTTATTCAGGCATAATACAAAACAAGGCGCAGAAGTTAATTCTGCGCTTTAAATGGTTTTATAATCTTTTGATATGAATATAATAATTGGCTGGCCATTAAGCACCAGATAATGGGTTCGCATAGACAAACACCTAAATATTTAAATATTGGAACGAAAAATAGAGTAAAAACGATTTTTCCAAGGAACTCAATTACACTCGAAATTAATGGTGTGATTTTATATCCAAAACCTTGAATCGCATTTCTTAAATTAAGTAAGATACTTAGAATTATGAAGAATGGAATGTTGATTTTTAAATACATAGCTCCATTTTCAAGTACTATAGGATTGTTGGATCCAGAAAGAAAATGAACTAAGTTATCTGCTGAAAAAAAGATAAGAATACTTAAGAATATTGGGTAAATGATGCCACACATATTCGCAAGATGGACACCTTTTATAATACGATCATAGTTTTGTGCACCTTTATTCTGAGATACAAAGGTTGCCATAGAAGCGGCAAGAGTAGAAAGTGGAAGACAAAATAAAGACATCAACTTTCGTGCAGCTGTATGAGCCGCTATAATTTGTGTTCCAAGACTATTGATTCCTGTTTGAAGAATGATTGTACCGATGGATACAATGGAAAACATAAATCCCATTGAAAATCCTTGTCCCAATAAATCATTAACCATATTCGACTCAATATGAAAGTGTTCTTTTTTTGGAATCAATATTTTAGCACTTCTCCAAATTAGAAAGAAACATATAATGGTAGATATGCCTTGTGCAATAACAGTCGCAACAGCAGCTCCGAAGACACCCATATCAAGGATTGTGATACAAAGTATATCGAGTGCAATATTGATGATAGAAGAACAAAAAAGCACAATCAAAGGACGTAGACTATCTCCTATAGCTCGTAACATACCGGCTCCTAAATTATAAAACATAGTAATAATCAAGAAGGCTGAAATGCAACGAATGTAGTTTAAAGAGTCGTGATAAATACTTTGTGGAGTTTTTAAAATGGTTAATAGGTAGGGCATCGAAAAATATGAAATGATAGTAATTGCGATTGAAATAACGAGTCCTAAAATTAAAGAAGCCGCGACACTTTTCTTTAATTCATCTTCATTTCTTGACCCAAAATAGCGAGCTGTAACAATACTAAAACCAGTGCCACAACCATTAGAAAACTGTACAATCAATTCAAAGATTGCAGCTGTTGCTCCCATGGCAGCCAGTGCATTGTCTCCTAAAAAATGACCAACTAATATAGTGTCAATTGTATTATAGAGTTGTTGAAATAGATTGGAAAAGAAAAGTGGAATCACAAAGAAAAGTAATCCTTTTTGCGATGCTTCCTTGAGTTAAAGAGTGATTTTTCATGCGATAAGCCTCCTTTTTGAATACAAAATAAACCATGTTACTAAAATAGTACCCTTTATAATACTAGAAATAGAGATAGCCCACCATACGCCGTTAACGCCTAAAAAATGAGATAATACAATAGCCATAGGAATTCTGGCAGAAGTAAAAACAATAGAAACAATACTTGGAGGTAATGTTTTTACCTAATCCGTTAAACGCTCCCTTGTGTCGCGATTTCTATGCACATGAAGAGTTGGGAAAATCCAAGTATAACTAGATAGTCAATTCCATATGGAAGGATATCGGATTCGTGGATAAAACAAGAAAAAATAGGACCAGGAAGGAAAATTAATATACATGAAGTAAGCAATCCCCATAAACCAACGACAAGCATTCCAGTTTTATAACCTTTTTGAACTCGATTATAGTTTTTTGCTCCATAATTTTGCGAAGTGAACGCATTGATCGATGCACTAAATCCATCGGCAGCCATCCATGAAATGGATTCGATTTGAGATCCTACTTTTTGAACGGCAACACTTATAGCTCCAAAGCTAGAAATTAAACGAGCAATGTACATGGAGATGCATGTAAATAACATGCTCTGAATAGAAGGTGGGAAGCCTATTTTTAAAATTTTAGATATGTGATTTTTATCTGGTTTTGATAATAACTTTATTTCTTGAAATAAATCTAATTTTTTAGCGTCATATAAAAAAACTAAAGTAACAATGATTTGGGCAATAATGGTTGCCAAAGCTGCACCAATGACTCTAAGGTTACAAACAAAAATCAAAACAGGATCTAAAATAAGATTTAAAACTAAACCTGTTGTGGTTGCGATAAAAGTGTTTTTTGAATGACCGGAAGCCGTTAAAATACCTGTGAAGATTTGATTCACAAATGAGAAAATAATAAAGCCACATGTAATCCATAGATAATTTTGTGCGTCTTGAATAATTGTTGAATCTTTCAAATTGAAGAGTTGTATTAAATTTTTTTGAAAAACAATAATAATGATTCCATAAATCAACGCAAACAAAATTGAGCTTTGAAAAAGCGGCTTCAATATAATTCTTTGTTTCCTTTTTATTATTAGCTCCTAAGCTTTGTCCAACTAATGCTTGAGAACCAATTTTAGGCATATTTACTAATCCATTTGCCAAATACATGAAATTTCCAGACACGCCAACACTGGCAACGGCGCCAGAACCCAAAAATCCAATCCATAACATATCAACTAGGTTATATGCCATTTGAATAAGATAAGTTGCCATGATTGGAATTGCCAGTAAACTTAACGATTTAAATATAGGACCGTGTAATAGGTCAACACTCTGATTTTTTTTCATACAGGAACTATTGTAGCAATTTTTTAATTATAAAACAAAAAAAGAAATCTAAGAGATGCTTAAATTTCTTTTTGACATAACAAATAATTAATTATTTATTGTATTCTTCTACAATTTGTACTGTTGCACTTGCACCAATACGAGTGGCACCAGCTTCGATCATTTCTTTTACTTCAGCGTAAGAATGGATGCCACCGGCTGCTTTTTACTTCAACATCACTTCCAACGGTATCTTTCATCAATTTCACATCTTCTATTGTGGCACCACCAGTACCAAATCCAGTGCTTGTTTTAATGAAATCCGGTTTAACTTCTTTAGCGATTTCAGCACATTTTTTGATTTCTTCCTTTGTTAGATAGCAATTTTCAAAAATCACTTTAATTCCTTTGTCTTGTTCGTGACAAATATTTGTTAGAGTTTCCATCTCCTCTTTTACTTTGTCAAATTTTCCCATTTTCACATCGCCAACATTTAAGACATAGTCGATTTCATCTGCACCATCTTTTAATGCCTCTTTCGTTTCGTAAGCTTTTGTGTTTAATCCACATTGTCCTAGTGGAAAACCCACAACACTACAAACCATTACGTTTGTATCTTTTAGTAATTCCTTACAATAAGCAACCCATTCTTCGTTAACACAAACGCTTGCGGTATTTAATTCTCTTGCTTGTTGACAAAGTGTATCAATGTCTTTTTCTGTGGCAAATGCCTTTAAAAATGTGTGATCGAAATATTTATTGAATTCCATGATAACCTCCTATTTTTTCGATATGTTTATCTATATATGAATATATTTCTGCTGGTGAATTTAAGCTTGCGATTTGATCAATACTTTTTTTCTTAGAGAAAATATTAAGCATATCATTTAATACATGAATATGTTTCGTTTTATCTTCTGCACAAAGTACAAGAATAATTCTGGCGTTTTGACCATTTAAAAAAGGAACGGGCTCTTTAAATGTACACATTGATACATCTAATCGATTTACGCCATTTTCAATCGCAGAGTGTGCTAGAACAAGATCATCAGCTAAAAACATATATAAGCCTTTATTTTTTTGATCATTTATGATGGCATTCACATAATCATTTGAAATAGAACCATCATCTAATAATGGTTGTGCTGAGATGTGAATAGCTTCTTCCCAGCTGACTTGTGAATTTACACATTGAATATGGGATCCTTTCAAAAAGTCTAATAAACCTCGATCATAAGTTTTATGAGGTACTTTTTGTACTTGTATACTTGAATAATAATCTTGTAGATTTTTATGGAAGTCATTTAATTGATCGGGATTAATATAATTTGATGCAATTTTCAAAATGTCATCAATTTGCATTTTTGCCTGTGGCTCTGTAGCCATACAATTTCTAAGTATTGCCACACGATCTTGATCTGTAAGTATTGGATGAACCATGATTAATCTTTGTTCATTGGCTAACATTACTGTTGAAATTACAACATCATAATCATGATTTGGCCTATAACTACTGAGTGGTATGTTTTTGATTTCGGTTGCTTGTGGCACTAAAGTAGAAACTTCTTGGCGTAGCATATTTCCTGTTCCAATGCCATTTGGGCAGATAATCATGATTCTAAATGCATGTTTATTCGCTTTTTGTGTAGGCATAAAAGCACCAAAATGTAATGTTAGATAAGCAACTTCAGCATCAGAAATTAAAGAATCTAAATCACTTTCTAAGATCTTACAAGCACGTTTTGTAAGTTCAAATAATTCTTCATACTCAGTTTTTATGTTATTTAACATAGGATTTCCAAGCTGTATACCATATTTAAAACGATATAGAGAAGTTTTTAAATGAGCATTGATTGCATTGATCAATTCTTCTTCGCGATCATAGAATACATAAGAGATTCTTTCAAATTCATGAACAAGAGCTTTCGCAAATTCATACGTTTTATCTTCTTCCTTCATTACATTTACAGGAATGGTTTGTAGTCTAGATCCTAGCAAGTGTAATGCAATATAAATTTTTTCATGATCTTTTAAATTTGGAAAATATTTATTGATTAGATGATATTCATTTGTTTCTATGATTTCTTCTTCATCCATATCTGAAAATGAGATTTCGTCATTTCTATTTTGGATTGTAGATAAAAAGACGGCTAGAGCAGGTAAAATGCCACTTACATATTCAGCGTGTAATTCAGATTCAATCTTTTTAAGAGTATTCAATATATCATAGACTTTTTGAGCATCAAAAGTTTCAATTACATGATTTTCATAAAAATGCCAAAGACTTGGAAATAGCATAAAGAAAACAGCTCTCTTTTTAATGATATCTCCATTAATGCGGTATCCATCTTTTATGTTGTAAGTAAGTTGAAGTGCATAATTTTCTAAGAAAGTATCAACAGATTTTAAATCATTGATGATTGTATTTCGGCTAACTTGGCAAGTATCCATAAAATCTTCAATGTATAAAGGATGATTTCGCACAATTATAGTACATATTTCAATGCGTTGTCTTTCTTCTGGTGTAAAAACCAGTATGCTTTCACTTTTTGTTTGATTTAATGTTTTTTGTATGGCCTGGACTTGTTCTTTATGGAGAATGATGCCTTTTCCTCGTTCTTGAATAATAGGATCGATACCATTATCAATCAACCATTCGTTAATTTTTGAAATATCGTAATAAACACTTCTTTTAGAAACTTCTAAGTCATCTGCAAGATCTTGGATTTTTAAATATCCAGTTGTGTACATTACAATATTTAAAATTTCGGTACAACGTTTATCTAATGTATATGAAATTGACATAGTACTCTCTCCTTAAACCATGCTTTCTTTAACTTTTTTATGATAAGGTGTTCCTTTTAAGTTCTTTTTTGCTTTGTTTAAATAGTAATTAGCTTGTTTAGTGTCTGATAAATATTGATATTGCAAGCCAAGAAGATATTGCAGAATACCTTGTTGCTGATCATCTGGATGTTTTGATAAAAGTTCATTTACAAGAGGAATGTCTTCACTTTTTTTCTCAATCAAAATGCGATATAACATACGATCATACGCAATTTCATCTTCATTACCTTTTCGCTCAATGATATCTAATAATTTTTTAGATAACTCTACATTTTGAACATCCAAAAAGTAAAAGTAGGTCATACTGGCAACTTGGTATGCTTGTGAATTGTTTAAATTTTGCGAAAGCATGAATTCGACTTGTTTTGTAATTTCATTTGTATCTTGTTTCGAAATATATGTACGTAAAATATTATAGTTTTTTTTTCGTATTCAGAAAATAAGAATGTATATAGTGGAGCATTCATTTGTTGAATAGCCTTGTCATATTGTCCAGCATAGATTTTTTTTAGAATAGATTGCCATAAGAAGCTTCGGATAAAAAATGGAATGGCGATAGCACATAGAATAAGCGAAATTAATATAATTGCAGCTAATAGACTCATAGATTACAGAAACCCCTTTCATAACCATCTTTAAAATAACAATTGTTAAAGATTTTATCAAATCCAATTTTTTTCACGATAAGCGAGCCTAGTTTGTGCAAGAAAAAGTATTTTAAGCATATTTTGCACAAAAAATATACACGTATATAATGATAATAGTGTAAAACGCTTACAGACAAGCACAAAATGTACATTTTGCACAATGTTTGTGCAAAACATTGTTCTTGTTTTTGAAAACCATTTCACAGATAATGCAGGTGTGAAGAGGAGAGATACGAGATGATTAAAGATTTGCTAAAAGAAAAAAATTGTTTTATTAAAGAAAGTGTAAAAGATTGGAAAGATGCAATTTGTGTTGCTTGTGCACCAATGATTGAACAAGGGTATTGTACAAAAGAATATGAAGATGCTGTTTTCGAAAACACAGAAAAAAAAAATTTGGGCCCTATTATGTGTTATGTGAAAACTTGGCTCTGATCCATGCGAGCAATCAGTCTGGTGTTAATGAAACACAGATGGCGGTAACGGTTTTAAAAGAACCTGTAAAATTCAAGCCTGACGGATACGATGTGCGAATTTTAGTTACACTTGTTGCAAAAGATAATCATTCTCACATGGAAGGTATCCAAGCCGTTTCCAATATCTTCGCAGATGAATCAAAAGTGAATTCGTTACTAAATGCTTCAACTCCACAAGAGATATATAATATCTTTGTTGAAAATGTGGGATAAGCTCAGGTAACATAGAAGGAGAAAGATATGTTAAATTTTATCGTTAATATCTTGTCTACACCTGCCATTTTAGTTGGTTTATTATCTTTAATTGGTTTAGCATTACAGAAAAAACCAATCGAAGAAATCGTAAAAGGTACGGTTAAGACAATTGTTGGTTTCTTAGTATTAAGTGCTGGTGCATCATTCTTACAAACTGGATCATTAAATGCATTCGGTGATATCTTCAACTATGCATTCAATATGCAAGGTGTTGTTCCCTAACAATGAAGCTATCGTTTCATTAGCATTGAAAGATTTCGCTACTGACACAGCTTACATTATGTGTTTTTAGGTATGATCGCAAATATTATTTTGGCACGTTTCTCAAGATGGCACTACATCTTCTTGACTGGTCACCACACATTATACATGGCTTGTATGTTAGCTGTTATTCTAAATGTTGGTGGATTATCAGGAGCTCAATTATGGCTTGCTGGTGGATTGGTGTTAGGATTCATCATGGTTGTCAGTCCTGCTTATTGTGAGCCTACAATGCGTAAAATTGTTCAAACAGATGAATTAGGATTTGGTCACTTTGGTGGTGCTGGATACTGGTTCTCTGCTCAATGTGCTAAACTATTCAAAGGAAAGAGTAAATCAACTGAAGAAGTTAACTTCCCTCAACGTTTAACTTTCTTACGTGATACTACAGTTGCTATTGGTTTAACAATGGTTGTATTCTTCTTGATTGTAACTGGTGTTGCTGTTGGACGTGGAATCTTAGAAGCAGATCCAGAAACTATCTTAGCTACTTATACTAACTTAGGTGGTTTATTAAATGTTGGTGCTGAAACACAAACACACTGGGCTGTTTGGGCTATTACTTCTGGTTTAAGTTTCGCTGGTGGTGTATATATTATCTTAAGTGGTGTACGTTTGATCGTTGGAGAAATCGTTCCTGCATTCCGTGGTATTGCTGAAAAATTGGTTCCAGGTGCTATTCCTGCAATCGACTGTCCAGTTGTATTCCCTTATGCTCCAAATGCTGTATTAATTGGTTTCTTAGTATCATTCTTAGGTGGTATTGTTGGATTGTTCGTATTAGCATTTATTGACAAATCATTAGTACCTTGTGCATTAATTTTACCTGGTGTAATTCCTCACTTCTTCTGTGGTGCAACTGCAGGTGTATTCGGAAATGCTGAAGGTGGATTAAAAGGTTGTGTATTTGGAAGTTTCATGCATGGTTTATTGATTACATTCTTACCAGCAATCTGTATGCCGGTTATGGGTTCATTGAACTTTGCTAACTGTACATTCTCAGATGCTGACTTCTCTTGGTTAGGTATTGTATTAGGTAATATTGCTCAACATGTTCAAGGAACTGGATTATTAGTAATCTGCGTTGTAATCTTCTTATTACCAATCGTTTATAATTTTGTAGCTCCTAAAAAAGCTGAAGAAAAATAGAAAGGGGAATGAAAATGGCTATTCGTAGTATTATGTGCTGCTGTGGTCAAGGACTTGGAAGTAGTATGATGGTAAGTATGAATGTTGAAAAAGCATTGAAAAAACCTAGGTATTACTGGAGTTTCTGTTGACCATACAGCTTTAAAGTGAAGCAAATCCTAACTCTGCAGATTTATTTGTAGTAGGACGTGACTTAGCTCCACAAGTAGCATCATATCCTAACAAAATCATTCTTGATCGTATCATGGATATGAATGAATTAACTGAAAAACTTAAAGAAGTTTTCGGTAAGTAAAATTTGATAAAAAGAAGGGTTTTATATCTCCTTCTTTTTTTGTTTAGCCATTTGGAGGAAATTATGGATAAAAAAGTAGAAATATTAGCAAAAAAAAAAGTGCGTTATGACATTTTGGATATGTTACAACATAGAGGTTATGGACACTTAGGTGGATCTTTATCTTTGGTTGAATTATTTGCGGTATTGTATGGGAAACAAATGAAATATGATCCTAAAAATCCAAAATGGGAAGGAAGAGATCGCGTTGTATTGTCAAAAGGACATGCAGGACCAGTTTGGTATTCAACATTAAGTGAATGTGGTTTCTTTGATAAAGAAAAGTTAATGACATTAAATGATGGTGGAACAATGTTGCCAAGCCATCCAGACCGAACAAAAACACCTGGAGTCGATATGACAACAGGATCATTAGGTCAAGGAACAAGTACAGCTGCAGGAATTGCCACAGCATTGAAGATGAAGCACAGTGATAACTATGTATATCTTATTGTTGGAGATGGTGAATTAAATGAAGGTCAATGTTGGGAAGCCTTCCAATACTTGGCAAACTACAAAATGAATAATTGTATCGTTATCATTGATGACAACAAACGTCAATTAGATGGATATACAAAAGATGTTATAAATCCATTTAACATTGAAGCTAAGATGAAGGCATTTGGTTTTAATACACAAACTGTCAAAGGAAATGATTTAGATGCGATTGATGAAGCTATCACAAAAGCTAAATCAGTGACTGATTCAGCTGTATGTATTGTTTTGGATACAATCAAAGGTCAAGGTGTTAAGTTCTTTGAAGAACTTTTGGATAATCACTCAGTAAAATTCAATACAGAAGAAGTGAATCGAGCAACTGATGAGGCTAAAGCTTCTTTAAAAAAGGAAATTGAAGAGGAGGAGCAACATGTATAAATTAGTAGAAAATCGTAGTGAAAAAGGTAAAGAATTACGTGTTGCAGTTGTTGAAAGCATTCAAGAACTTATTAAAGAAAATGATAAAGTGGTTGCTATGGAAGCCGATTTGGGTGGAGCTAGTAAGTTCACAAATATCAAAAAATCAAATCCAGAAAATTTCATTCAATGTGGTATTTCAGAAGCAAATATGATTGGCGTTGGATGTGGATTATCAAGTGAAGGATTTATTCCTTATGTGCATACATTTGGACCTTTCGCAACACGTCGAGTTTATGATCAAATTTATTTATCAGGTGCATATGCGCATAATACAATCAATATTTATGGTTCAGATCCAGGATTTACAGTAGGACCTAATGGAGGTACACATACAACTTGGGAAGATGTGGCTTTGATGCGTGAAATTCCAGGTTCAGTCATTGTGGATCCTTGTGATGAAACACAAACAAGATGGGTTGTAAAAGAACTTTCTAAACATGAAGGTGTACATTATATTCGTGCAAACCGTAAAGATGTTAGAAATGTGTATACACCAGATTCAACTTTTGAATTAGGCAAAGGAAATGTTTTAAGAGAAGGTAAAGATATTCTAATTATTGTATCTGGCCAGTTGGTAAGCGATGCATTAGATTGTGCTGAAAAATTAGTTGAAGAAGGATATTCAGTAGAAGTAATCGATATGTATTGTATTAAACCTTTAGACATTGACCTAGTGTTATCTGAATCAAAAGGTAAAGAGGCTGTTGTTACGTTTGAAAATCATTCGATTTATGGTGGACTTGGAAGTGCTGTTGCAGAAGTTTTGATGGAAAATGGAGTAAATGTTCCATTTAAACGTCATGGTGTTGATGAACGTTTTGGACAAGTAGGAACGCCAGATTTCCTTCAAAAAGAATTCCAACTAACTGCAGATGATTTATATAGAACAATTAAATCAATGCTTTAATTGGATGATAAAATAATGTAAAAAAGGAAATTCACATTTTAATATGAATTTCCTTTTTCAATTCCATTATCACCGACCGCATTTCAATCAAATACACTTTTTTGGTTCTCTTAATGTATTTAAATCTAAACCAACAATTTCAGAGATTCCTTCAAGCGTTTTAATCGCTATTTTGATTTGTATGGTTTTTACACCATGTTCAATGCCTTTTTCAATATCTTGCTTGATACCCATCTGGATTCCTCTGTTTGTCGATTCTTCTTTCAACACTTTCACTCTAATTAAGCTTTCATCAATAGCTTTTTAATTGAATCTTCACTTACCGAGAAGATTGATGCGATACTTGAAATACTGAATCCTTTATCCATCATCGTTTGATACATTTCTTTTCGGTTATTCTTACTGCCTTGTTCAATACCTTGCTCAATTCCTTGTTCGATTCCTTTTCTTATTCCTTCAGCTTCCCATTCCTTTGACTTTACTTCAAGCCATCTCTTTTCAGCTTCACACATTTCAATCTTCTCCTTTTCCTCTAATTCTTCTAAATCCAACCATTCTACATCCGTTAATGTCTTGACAACTTTTAACACACTACTCTTCACAAGTCCAAAGCTATTACTCTTTCCTTCATAAATAGACTGATCATAAATACTTCGACATATGTAGAATAGATTATACACGTCTTCTTCATTAAAATTATATGAAGTATTCCCCGTGATTTCAATCAGATTCATTTTGTAGTCATGAAAATAGGATTCAAACCTTTCATCCACCTCTACAAGTTCAGAAAGCTTACTAGCTGCATTCCAAGGCTTTTCTCCTGTATAAAATACAAGAATATGCACCATGGGTAGTTTCTCATCTTTCCTATTCTTCTTTAACTTCTTTAACATTCGATCATACGCTACATACTCATATGTAGCCGCTCTTACAACCATCGAAGCATCCACATAACTTTGATTCTCAATAATGAATGCACTATAAAGATTTCCATCATTATACTTACGAATCACATCTACACGCTTTTCTAGATCCATATTTGAATCATTCATCTCTGAATCAAGTTCCATACAGTTTTCAGGTTTAAGAACTTTTTCTCCATCAAAGAAGTATGCATTAAAGAAGTCGACAAAATAGGAATTGTTTTCTAAAAACTCCTTCATAATTTTGTCTTTTATCTTCATCTTTTCTTACCTCCATATTCTTAAACGTTTTTTTGGAAGGTTTTTCGAGGAAAAATGCATTTTTTGATAATTTCACATAATTCAATCGGATTTCACAAGATTTACCAAAGTTATAAGAAAATTATGACAACATGGAATGATATTCTATAAGTGCCTTAAAAGCTAAGGCAATGAATATAGAAATAAACCAATATTCATATCTCTCTCCTAAAAATAATAATAAACAAAGGAAACCATTTTAAGACGCCAACACTTAAAATGGTTTCTTTATTTGAAATCTGACTTTTTGATATATGCATAACTGTTTTTATATTTAGATTTTACATTCAAATCATTATTTTTGACAGGAGCTTCACTCGATATTTTATAGTATCCAATTTCATTCTTTAATATATGAATTGATACAATATTTCCCTTTTTATATGTGTAAAGAACATCTTTTTATTTGGTGCATATACCTTTAAATCCTTAGATAGTCGTATTGTCTTAATAGGATTCTTTTCTTGGTCAATACCACCTTCATCTAAGTGATAGTAGAAACTAGCTGCTTTTTCACCCCAATATGGATCGGATGCATAGTTGACATTTATACCACTTGCCTTATCACCAAACCACGAACCATGATATCTTGAATCATTTGGATTTAAGTATCCTTGTTGTAAAAAATTATAGGCATGTTGTTTTACACATTCGGCCAATGAACTATATTGATTCGCATTATCTGGATTTTCATCGATTGCTTTGCATGCCCAAATAAATTATGATATTCAAGCGCATACTGACTAAGTCCAAGACCACTCTCATTTAGTGCTAGGGCGTACATCATAGTCGCATTGATTGAATATATTTGTTTTGAATTTTAAAGAATAGATCTGCCTGATTATATAGAACAGATTCATCACTAACACCATATTGATCTAGATATGCATTATATACAGAATTATTTAAATAGGAAGTAGTTCTATGAGGAATATATTGATAATAATTATAGTAAGGATCTTTATTAACTTTATTATCATTAACTAGGTTTTCATAGTTCGTATAAAAATAGTGACCATCATATGAATAATAGATTGTATCTTCCTTCATGAATTTAGGAGCAGGACCAATCGCAATAGAATTCACATTTCCTTGAAAAAGATCTGTAGAAATTGTATGAATAAGGGAATGGTTATAAACATAATATGTGGATAAAATATGGGAGTCGTTATATAAGTATAATTCAACATTATTAATATCAGTCCAAGCTTGAATCCCGCTGATTTTAAAGTGAACCTTCTTTCCATTAAAGCTTGTTCCTAGATATTGAGCATCTGCACCATAATTTCCGTTCACATACCCTGTTTCTTTAGTATCTGTAGTGTATTCTGTGTTTTGGGTTACATCCTTCGTCTTTAAATTCACGATTCCTGATTTAAGTCGTAATACTTTACCATCTTCATTTTTTATACATGTATATTTAGAGTCTGTTGTATCCATTTTTAAGGATGCAAAAATATAATGTTTATAAGAAGCTTGCACTTCACTTGTGCTTAAATCTTCGACATAGTATTGTCCGTCTTCTGTCATTTTTAAAATGGTAAATGGGATAACGACAAATACTAGAATCAATAGAATAATAATAAGCTTAAATGATGTCTTTTTAACTTTTCTTTTTCTTTTCATATCTCATATTATACTCTTATCTTTAAAAATTGCGTAATAGGACAATTTTCATCGACAATAAGTGTTCTTTATATTAAAATAGATGGGGTATATCGCTAAAATAAAGCGTTTTTTAAGTGGTAAAACACTCAAGATATAAAAATTATAGAGAAAGGATGTATATTTATGGCAAAAATGGATGAGCGTTTAGAAAAAATGGTTGAACGTTATCGTGAAATCAATGATTTAATGATGCAAAGTGATGTTGTATCAGATCGTAAGACAATGGCAAAATTGGGTCGTGAACAAAATGAATTGACACCTATTGTTGAAACATACGAAGAATATAAAAAAGGCAGTTGAGGAATTAGAAGAGGCTAAAGTCCTTTCCAAAGAAGAGGATAAAGAAATTCGTGAAATGGCACAAATGGAATTGGAAGAATTAGAACCAAAAATCCAAAATTATTTAGACCGTTTAGAATTGCTTCTAGTACCAAAAGATCCTAATGATTCGCACAATGCGATTTTAGAAATTCGAGGAGCCGCTGGTGGAGATGAAGGAAATATCTTTGCCGGAGACTTATTTAGAATGTATTCAAAATATGCAGAAGCAAAAGGATGGAGAATAGAAGTCATCGAAATGGAAGATAGTGAAGCTGGAGGATTCTCATTAGTTTCATTTAAAGTGAACGGGGAAGGTGCATACGGAATCTTAAAATTCGAATCTGGATCTCACCGTGTGCAACGTGTACCAAAGACAGAATCACAAGGTCGTATTCATACTTCTACCGCTACAGTATTGTGTATGCCAGAAGTAGAAGCTGAAGATTTTGATATCGATATGAACGATTTGGAAATTGAAACAATGCGTTCAAGTGGAGCGGGAGGACAGCATATCAATAAAACCGATTCAGCTGTACGTATCGTCCACAAACCTACTGGTATTGTAGTTAAGTGTCAGGATGGTCGTAGTCAGCATGAAAACCGTGCAACTGCCTTAATGACAATTCGTGCTCGTGTATATGAAGAAAGACAGCGTGAATTGGATCAAAAGAACGAAAAAGAACGTCGTACAAAGATTGGTACTGGAGATCGTGCGGAAAAGATCCGTACATACAACTATCCTCAAAACCGTGTAACAGATCACCGTATTGGATATACAGTCAATCAGTTAGACCGCATTATGGATGGTCGTTTAGATGATTTGATGGCTGCTTTACAGTTGGCTGATCAACAAGCAAAAATTGCTGGAGAAAAAAGAATAATGAGTACATATCATTCATTGATCAATGAAGGTAAAGAACGTCTTTACAAAGCCGGTCAAGGCGAACAGGCAGCGCAACTTTTCATGGTGGAATTATGTCGTCAAAAAGATATCAATTTATATATTTCTATGGATGAAGAAGCGAATGAACAAATTCAAACAGACTATCTAGAAGGAATTCATTTGATGGAAAATGGAGAACCATTAGGATATGTATTGGGATATGAATGTTTTTATGGATATGATTTTATCGTGAATGAAGACGTTTTGATTCCTAGACCAGAAACAGAAGAACTTGTAGGACTTGTATTATCTAAATTTGACGATTACTTTGCCGATAAGGATCATGTCAATGTATTTGATGTGGCAACAGGATCTGGTGCAATTGGAATTACGTTAAATCTTGAAGAGCCTAAGATGGATGTGATTGCTTCAGATATTTCAAAAGAAGCTTTAGTAGTTGCACAAAAGAACAATGAAAAACTAGGCGCAAATGTGAATTTCATTTGTGGAAGTATGTTAGATCCATTTGTAGATCGTAATCTACGTTGCGATATTTTAGTTTGTAACCCGCCATATATTCCTAGCGAAGAAAAGATGGAACAAAGTGTTGTAGATTATGAACCGCATGTAGCTTTATTTGGTGGAAATGATGGATTGAAATTCTATCGTGACGTATTTGAAAAAGCACATCTTGTGTTGAATGAAAAATCCTTCCTTGCCTTTGAAATGGGATGGGATCAAGGTGAAGCTTTATCAAATTTAGCTCGTGAATACTTTGAATCAGCAACGATCACTGTACATAAAGATATGTCAGGAAAAGATCGTATGTTGACGATTGAATTATAATTTAAAAATTGTTGAGCAATATCTTTGAAATATTGAAATGAATATGCGATAGTATATGCATAAGAGGAAATATTATATTTCAAGAGGAGGATTATTTATGAAATATAGATGCTTAATTTGTGGACACATTTATGATGAGGAAAAAGAAGGCGTAAAATTCGCTGATCTTCCTGCAGATTGGAAATGTCCAACTTGTAAACAACCAAAAGAAAAATTTGTTCCAGTAGAAGACGAAATGACTTGGGCTGCTGAACACGTAGTAGGAGTCGCAAAAGATGTTGATGAAGACATTAAAAATGATTTACGTGCTAACTTCGAAGGTGAATGCTCAGAAGTAGGTATGTACTTGGCAATGGCAAGAGTTGCTCACAGAGAAGGATATCCAGAAGTTGGATTGTATTATGAAAAAAGCAGCTTGGGAAGAAGCAGAACATGCTTTGCAAAATTTGCTGAATTATTAGGCGAAGTTGTTACAGATTCAACTAAGAAAAACCTTGAAATGCGTGTAGAAGCTGAAAATGGTGCGACTGCAGGTAAAGTTGATTTAGCTACTCGTGCTAAAAAAAGGCAAACTTAGATGCAATTCATGATACAGTACACGAAATGGCTCGTGATGAAGCTCGTCATGGTAAGGCATTTGCTGGATCATTAAAACGTTATTTTGGTGAATAATGCATTTAGAAGCTTCTGAATCAATCGGAAGCTTTTTTTCTTGTTTTCGTGTATAATAAGTTGTGTTTAACGAATATATAGAAAGAAGGATCAAGATGATTGGTAAGAATAGTCCATGTTGGTGTGGTTCTGGTAAAAAATATAAACATTGTCATGAAGAATGGGACAATACAATTAATGTATTAAAACTACAAGGTAAAATAGTTCCTAGTCATAATTTAATCAAGTCTGAAGAAGATATAAAATGGATCAAAAAAGCGGCTAAAATCAATAATGCCGTACTTGATTTAGTTGGAGAAAAAATCTGTGCGGGTATGACTACAGAAGATATCGATAAATTGGTATATGATTATACAACAAGTCATGGTGGAATCCCTGCCTGTTTAGGTTATGAAGGATTCCCTAAGAGTGTTTGTACATCTATTAATAATGAAATTTGTCATGGTATTCCAAGCGAAAAAGTTGTATTAAAAGATGGCGATATTATAAATGTAGACTGCACTACTATTGTACATAAACACTTTGCGGATGCATCTAGAATGTTCTGTATTGGTCATGTAAGTGATGAGGCAAAACGCTTAGTTGAAGTGACTAAAGAATGTCTAGAAATAGGTAAAGAAGCCGTACGCCCTTGGGGATACATTGGAGATATTGGTGCTGCTATTCAAGAACATGCACATAAAAATGGCTACAGTGTTGTTGTTGATTTCTGTGGACACGGTGTTGGTAATGCTTTCCATGAAGATCCATATGTACATCATGTAGGAATTCGTAATACAGGCATGGTTATTGCACCAGGCATGGTCTTCACTATTGAGCCTATGATCAATCAAGGAACGCGTGATTTATACATTGATAAAGATAATGGTTGGACATCTTATACAAAAGATGGAAAGTTATCGGCGCAATGGGAAAACACAATTCTAGTTACAGAAAAAGGAATTGAAGTATTAGCTTGGTAAGAAGTCAATAAAATGACTTCTTTTTTGATGGGGTTAAAAAGAAGGGAATATGCAAAAGAGTATGATTGAGGGGAATACTTTAAAACTCATTTTGAATTTTAGTATTCCATTATTATTAGGAAATTTATTTCAACAATTTTACAACGTTGTCGATGCGGCTATTGTTGGGCAAACACTAGGGTCTTATGCATTGGCAGCTGTAGGTGCAAGTAGTAGTGTACAATTTTTGATTCTAGGATTTTGTATGGGAATATGTCAAGGCTTCGCAATTATGGTTTCGCAAAGTTATGGTGCAAAAAGACTCGATGAAATGCAAACTTATATCTATGCAGGAGCTGTATGGACAGCTATTACAGCTTTTGTGATATCTATATTAGTGGTTGTCTTTTGTGCAGACATTCTTCATATATTACAAGTTAATGACGAAATCTTTAATGATGCCTATGCCTATTTAGTTGTCATATTTGCAGGAATACCATTCACATTACTCTATAATTATTTATCAGCTATATTAAGAGCTATTGGAGATTCGAAAACACCATTTTTCTTTCTAGCTTTTTCAGCTGTTTTAAATATTGGTTTAGATTTTTTCTGTATTCTTGTTTTGAAATGGGGATGTGCAGGAGCTGCCATCGCAACCATTTTTGCCCAAGCCGTAAGTGGTATTTTGTGTTTATTGTTAATTGCTTTTAAAGTCAATGTTTTACATGTTCCTAAATCAAGTCGTTATGTTGATAAGAAACATTCGGTTAAATTGTTGGCAATGGGAGTTCCTATGGGATTACAATTTTCAATTACAGCTATTGGTTCTATGGTTATGCAGTCGGCTAACAATGCTTTGGGAACCATTTATGTATCTGGTTTTACGGCAGGTATGCGTATTAAATCATTGATGATGTGTCCGTTTGATGCATTAGGCGCAGCTGTTTCTACATTCCTTTCCCAAAACTATGGAGCTTGCAAGTTAGAACGAATCTATGATGGATATCATAAAGGCGTAATGGTGAGTATTTTATATGGTGCATTCGCCTGTGTCGTAATGGTTTTCTTTGGAAGAATTCTTAGTATGATGTTTGTGAGTGCAAATGAATCACAAGTGTTAAATGCGAGTGCTTTTATACTTAAGAAGAATGGGCTATTTCTATCCTATTTTAGGAATTTTGATCACAACAAGAATGTCCGTTCAAGGACTTGGCTATTCTGCTCGAGCTATGCTTGCAGGTTTTGTAGAAATGATTGCACGATGTATTGTGGCATTATGCTTTGTTCCTATTTTCAAATATAATGCGATCACATGGGCAGATCAAACAGCATGGGTTGCAGCTACACTGGTATTGATTCCATTATGGATCAGTACAATACGTATGGTTCAAAAAGAAAATGTGTTGAATTAGAAGTCTAACGACTTCTTTTTTTGACTTTTAATATCTTTTTCACATGCATCTGATTTAATTAAGGAAAGAAATCATCAATTAAAGATGATTGACACCAAATATGACACCAAATTTAATGGATGTGAAAAGATGTCTTCTTGGGATAAGCTGTTAAAAAGATTTTTAGAATTGGATCATGATATTCGTTTTGAAGAGATCGTTAAAGTAATGAAAGAATATGGGTATGAGATTAAACAATCAGTTATTCATTTGTAAAACCAGGATGTAGTCGTATTGTGATTCTAAGACATAAACCTATAAAAAAGTGTATGTAAAAAATGATAAAAAAAGTGATAGAAGAGGAGATGAAGGAAGATGAATCAAGAACTCAACTACTACATGAATCTATGGTATCGTATGGAAATTGTTGAAGATAAAGATGAAGGAGGGTATGTCTTATCTTATCCGGATCTTCCTGGATGTATGACATGTTCAGATTCATTAGATGACTTGTTAGAACTAGCCAAAGACGCAAGAGAAACATGGATTTTAGGTATGTTAGAAGATGAAAAAGAGATTCCGCTTCCCAGTGATCTACAATCGTATTCAGGACAATTTAAATTAAGAATACCCAAAAGTCTTCATAAATCCTTATCCATGCATGCCAAAGAAGAAGGCATTAGTATGAATCAATATTGTTTGTATCTTCTCGCAAAAAATGATGCGGAATATAAAAAAGAAAGACGTTGATTGTCTTTCTTAGATATAATGGATTTCAACTCCACCAAAATGAACACGACCTGTGATATTTAATGTAGGATAGCCACTAGATGATGGCTGTCCTTTTTCATCAACTCCACCAAAGAAGGCACGAACATGACTCTGTACATTCCATTCTTTAGGTACATAGAGTTCAATACCTGTAAAATTTCCATCGATTTCAATCGTAGCTTGATTTTGAATGGTAGCCTGATCAAAATAGAGCTTCAATCCTGAAAACTTTGAATCAATGGTCACATATTGTAGATCATTGGTTTGAATATATTGAACTTTTGCACCAAAACTAGAAGTAATATTGATGATTGAATTTGTAGAATATTCAATATCTTCTATTTCAATGTGTCTTTTTTTGGGATGAATAATGCTTGTAAGTCCCCAAGCTAATAGCCAAGTAGCTAATAATAGAAGCCATAAAGAAATATCTTCAAAACCTAAATCTTCTTTGAATAAATAGAAAATAATCGCAATCCCAAATAAGGGACTGTAGAAGCTTCTTTCTTTGATTCCATCGATAATAACAGATAGACAGATTAGAGTTCCAATAATTTTCCATAGACTAAGGTTAAATTGAATGATTCCAAATAAGTTTCCAAAAATTAATATGGCACCTAGAATACAAATTATGCCCCAAAACCAATTTCTTTTCATAAATGATTCCTTCTTTCTTTTAATACTTTGTAGTACATTCTTGATACATAGACTTGTTTATGACTATTTTGAAAAGTAATGAGATGACTCGATACAGAGAATGCGACAGTGAATAAATTTTTTGAATATTCACTATTGTAGATTTAGAAATTCTTAAAAAGGAATTCGGCAATATATTTTCTAATTCATACAATTTCTGTGTTGTAAAAAACATATCATTGGCTGTATGCGCATATACCCTTCCGTTATCACTTTCAAAGAACAGAATCGCATCTAAATCTAGATAATACTCTGTATCTTGTTTAAAGAATTGTATACTCGGCTTTGATTTAAAATTAGAAATCAATTGTTGCAATTCCTCAGTATATTCTTTTGTACGTATGACGATTTCATCTTCGTTTAATGAATCATCAATCTCAATTCTTACTTTCATGGCCTTATTATTTCATATGAATATTTAAAAGTATAGTCTTGAAAAGTAAGTGGTTAAAATAGAAGGCTAAGTGGTTAAGAAAAAGAAGTGAAAATTCACTTCTTTAGTGGTCAGTATAATGTTGCCTGCAACTAATTATATATATAGCTCCTTCATCAATTTTATATATTAATCTATCTTTATCATTAATTCTGCGACTCCAAAAACCTTTAAAGTTTCCAATCAAAGGTTCAGGCTTACCAATACCTTCGTTACCATTCCTACTGATATCATCGATAAGTTTATTAATTTTTTTTAATGTTTTTTTATCTTCAGTTTGCCAATAAATATAATCTTGCCAACCATTGGGAGTAAAAAGTTTATTCATCATCTTCTACCTGAATTAAAGGATGAGACTTTGCTAATCCTTCTTCTAACTGCTTTTTAGACTCCATCAACCAATCGTAGTTTGCTTTATCTTCCATGATATGAAGATTTTCCATTAAATTGTTATAACCTTCTTCAGACATCATGACTACATTTTTGTTATCTTTTCTTGTCACAATGACAGTTTCATAATTGTCTGTAACATCATCCATATAAGATTTCATGTTTTCTCTCAAATGTGTATAATTAACAGCTATCATATTGATGCCTCCTTTATAAGTACAATATCCTGTGACTTATATTCTAACTTATGATAAAGGTTTTGTCAAAATTGAATAGAGATTAGTATTAAAGTAAAGAAAGAATAATATTTGTTGGCATAAATACGAAATTGAAACCAATAGTCAAGAAAAAAGAAGTGAAATTGATTCACTTCTTATATAAGTTCTAAATGTTTAAAGGCATTGTACAAACCATTTTCATTTACGAATTTGGCAATCTCATCCATACATTTGGCATCTAAACACTTGTAAGTACCTTGAATTGTACTTTTATACAGATCCATCAATTTATTGGCGATTTCCTTAGATTGATCCTTTTCGTAAAAAGGCACATTCGCATCAACCCAGTTTTTCTCTTCCATCTTTTCTTCTTTGGCAAGTTCAACCTTTAAATCATTGAATCCATTCAGTCCAATTTTCTTACAAAAACGATGAATTGCCGGTTTTGATACAAACACTTCTTTTTCTAAGTCTTGTATTGTACTGTTTAATATCACTTCTTTATGATTCATTATATAATTTCCAATACGAACTTCAACCGGAGTTAAGTTTTCATATAAAGTAATTTTCTTGTCTAATGTCATAAATACCTCTACTAATAATACTTTAACACACAAAATAGGAATAAACGAATGAATTCTTTGGTATAATAATAGAGTTGAAATGAGGTTTTACTATGGATGAAAATATAATTTCCTTAATTGCGAAAGAATTGAATATTTCAATTTCGCAAGTTAAGAATACATTGGAATTATTAGAAGAAGGAGCTACAGTTCCTTTTATTGCACGTTATCGTAAAGAGCGTACAAAAGGTTTGGATGAAGAACAAATTCGTGTCATTCAAGAAAATTATGCGTATCAAGTAAATTTAGCTAAGCGTAAGGAAGAAGTTTTGGCACGTATTGAAACATTAGGAAAATTGGATGATGAAATTATTAAGAATGTCAACGCATGTACAAAACTATCACAAGTAGAAGATATTTATCGTCCTTACAAACAAAAGAAAAAGACGCGTGCAAGTGTTGCGATTGCCAATGGTCTACAGCCATTAGCCGATACATTCATGTCGTTTCCACGTTATTTTAAAGAAACAGAATTGGATGCTTACATCAATGAAAATGTAAAAGACAGAGACGCTGCTATTCAAGGTGCTTGTGATATCATTGCCGAAAAAGTGAGTGATGATGTAGATGTACGTAATAAAATATTAGATTCAATGACAAACTTTGGTCGTATTGTTACAAGTGAAAAGAAAGATCATGAAGATGATCATAAAGTATATAAGATGTATTATGACTATTCGGAAAGAGTCAATACTTTAGCACCACATCGCATTATGGCTATTGATCGCGGGGAAAAAGAAAAAGTATTAAATGTTTCGATTTCTTTTAATGAAGAATATATTGAAAACTGGGTATGTCGTAGATTTATTCGTTTTAATAACAGTGGCACAAGTGAATATGTTCGTACTGCTATTTTAGATGGTTTAAAAAGATTGGCATATCCTTCAATTGAAAGAATGGTTCGTTCTGCTCTAAGTGAAAAGGCACATGAATCAAGTATTGACGTATTTTCTATGAACTTAGAGAAGTTGCTACTTCAACCACCTATGAAAGATAAAATAATTCTAGGCTTTGACCCGGCCTTTAGAACCGGATGTAAATTGGCTGTTATTGATGCATCTGGTAAAAAATTAACAGTCGATGTAATCTATCCACATCAGCCAAATGCGAAAGTAAGAGAGTCTGAACAAAAATTAGTTCAATTATGTAATGAATATCATGTGAATTTAATTGCGATTGGCAATGGTACAGCAAGTCGAGAAAGTGAAGCTTTCGTTGCGAATACAATCAAGAAATTTAATTTACCAGTATCCTATACCATTGTTTCTGAAGCAGGGGCTAGTGTATATAGTGCTTCTAAATTAGCTATTGAAGAATTCCCGGATTTACATGTTGAACAAAGAAGCGCCATTTCGATTGCGCGAAGATTGATGGATCCACTTTCTGAATTGATTAAAATCGATCCTCAATCGATTGGTGTTGGTCAATATCAACATGATTTACCAACCGCAAGATTAAAAGAAAGATTGGATTTCGTAGTTGAAAAAGCGGTTAACCGCGTAGGTGTAAATATCAATACGGCAAGTGTTTCTTTACTTAAAAATGTTGCTGGATTGAATAATGCGAGTGCTACAAGCATTGTGTCATATCGTGAAGAGAATGGAAAAATTGAATCGCGTACACAAATCAAAAAAATTCCTAAGATTGGTCCAAAAGCTTTTGAACAAGCAGCGGGATTCTTGCGTATTGAAGATGGAAAAGAACCGTTGGATCGTACAAGCATTCACCCTGAATCGTATAAGGCAACGAAAGTATTGTTGAAAGAATTAGGGTTGGATACTTTAGATTTAGGAACACAAAAAGCAAAAGACGTGATTTCTAATTGTGATACAAAACAATTAATGCAAGATACAGGATTAGATAGTTATACATTGAAGGATATCTTAGATGCGATTTGTATGCCACTAAGAGATTATCCTGATAAATATGATGCGCCTTTATTAAGAAAAGATGTATTGGAAATCGAAGACTTACATATTAATGATAAGCTAGAAGGTACAGTACGTAATGTGGTTGACTTTGGAGCCTTTGTAGATATTGGACTACATGAAGATGGTTTAGTTCACGTTTCAAAGATGAGTACAAAACGAGTAAAACATCCAAGTGATGTTGTTTCTGTAGGAGATATTGTTACGGTATGGGTATATAATATTGATCAAGAGAAACAAAAGGTACAACTAACAATGGTCAATCCAAATTGACAATCAACAAACAGAGGGTTATTATTTTTACACATGTAGGACAACGCATTGTTGTCCTTTTACTTTTAGAAGGGAATTATTATGGATATTAATACGATTGTTACGCAAATGACTATTTTATTATTGATTATGATTGTTGGTTTTGTGGGAGCTAAAAAGAACATCTTTAATGATGAAGTAAATGTATATGCATCAAATATTTTGTTAAAAATAGGTATTCCAGGCTTGATTATTAGTTCAGTTAAAAATGGATCTCCATTTACAGGAAATGAACTATTTAATGTGCTTGGTATTTTTTCAATATTTGTGATATTTACAGGGATTGTATCTAAAATTATTGTAGAAGTTTTACACATTCAGGAAAATAAAGCCCTTTGGCAATTTATGATTCTATTTACCAATGCCGGTTTTATGGGATTGCCCGCCATTCAAGCTATATTAGGGAATCAAGCCATGCTTTATGGAGCTTTATTTTTATTACCACTAAACTGTTTGATGTATGGATATGGAGAGAGTTTATTTCGTAAGGGAGGTTTTTCGCTTAAGAAATTTATGAATGGCCCAATGATTGCTTCTGTTATTGCGCTTGTCCTTTGTATTTTTAATGTGAAGCTTCCGTATATCTTGGCACAGACATGTACATATGTCGGTAATGTGACTACACCTTTATCTATGATGGTAATTGGTGCTGGTTTAGTCAAAATGGATGTTAAAGAGTTATTAGATCTGAAGTTATGGGCATTTACAATATTTAAAATGATTCTATTACCCTTGTTCTACATGTTTTCATTATCACTATTTCATGTCGATCCATTGATAGAAAATACACTTATCCTCATTATGTGTATGCCGGTGGCAAGTAATTCTAGTGTATATGCACTTATGTATGGTGAAGATGCAACGCTTGCAAGTAAAGCTATCTTCTTGACAAGTGTGGCGTGTGTAGTCACGATTCCAATTGTGTTTATTTTACATAATTTGTAAAAAGCATGACAAATGCAACTATAAATAAAGGCGAAAGTTTGAGTTATTGGGTAGAATGATGTATGATTAGGATATAAGAAAGGACGTTGTGATTATGGAAAAATGGACTCAAGAACAGTATCTTTGCTCGTTTACAGGAAATGAAACAAGAAGCTCATGATAAAATGTGGTTATACATCGAAGTGAATGCCAAAGAGTTTATGAATGAATGTGAACCAGGGGTAAAAAATTTAGCAAATTGCTGCAAAGCTATGCTAGATGCAATGTTAGAAGGGGATGGCTTTATTGTGGAGCCTAAGATTCGTACTAAGGTTGCTGGAACTTTAACAGTTCGTTACTATGTTGATAACTTACATCCAGGTCGTAGAAAATACGCAGATGTAATGAAGGAACAACAATAAAAAAAAGAATCATTTCTGATTCTAAAATAGCTTTAAATGTTTAAAAGCTTTGTATAAGCCGTCATTGTCAATTTTATCTGTGACATAATCGGCTTTTTCTTTTACCTCTTTGACACCGTTTCCCATCGCAATAGAAATATCAGCATATTCTAACATTGGTAAATCATTTTCAGAATCCCCCATCGCAACTGTTTCATATTTTTCTTTATAATAGTTTTTGACAAACTGAATAGCCGTAGCTTTATTGTATTCTGAATGTGTGATTTCTCCGCCTAGATGCATGAAGTTTGTGAATGTTAAATGCTTAGGAATTTGTCTTAATATTTCTTCTCTTTGTGAAAGTGAGTCAAAATGAATACTGATTTTCATGATTTGATTGTAATCATCATCGGTAATTGTTGAAATATCTGGAAAAGACAAGAAACGATTTCCCATGCGATTGTCTGTGTTAAATTGGCGCATTCTTTCTCTGTTTTTCTCACTAGTAAATGTTGTTTTACTGCCTTCTAGTGAGAATCCTGAATCTTTGGCAATGTGCTGAATAAATTGTGTATCCCTTAGTTTTAATGGTTCAAAAAGGACTTGTTTATTATCTATGATGATTTCACTGCCCGCCCCAAAACAATAGCCATCTAAATTCATATCGAATAAAAATTGGGGGATTTCACAACGTGTTCTTCCTGTGTTTATATAAATTTTATGACCATTTTTTCTTGCTAGTTCAATCGCTTCTAATGCAGAACTAGGAATCTTTTCAAATGTCCATAGAGTTCCGTCTAAATCTAAAAAAATAATTTTTTTCATAACCTTCCTCCACTACAATATTTTAACATATTATTGTATGATATAAGAAAAAAGAGGGAATTGACATGGAAAAGAATGTGATTATAACGATATCTAGACAATTTGGTTCCAATGGAAGAGAAATTGCACGTAAGTTAGCCGAATATTTGGATATTAGTTATTATAATAAAGAAATTTTGGAAAGAATTGCAGTGAATATGGGCGTTTGTGCAGATTTCTTTAAAGACCAGAATCAAGATGCGAATGGATTATTTACAATAGAATCTAAAGGTCTTTTAGGACTTAGAAATATTACGGAATTAAGTGTAAATTCACAAATTTATGATATGGCAAGTGATTTTATTCAAAAGATTTCCCAAAGAGAAGATGCTGTTATTGTAGGAAGATGTGCGGATTATATTTTAAAAGATAATCCGGATGTTATTTCTGTATTCTGTTACAGTGATGTAGAAGAACGTATTCAATGGTCGATTGACGAATATCAAGTGCCTGCTAAACAAGCCAAGAAAATTGTGCAAGAAAAAGATACGCAAAGGGCAAGATTTTATGAATTCTATACCAATCAAAAATGGGGAAATGCACGTAATTATACATTGATGATCAATACATCAAAGATGAGCACAGATGAAGCAGTACAATTACTAGCATCATTTTATGATGTAAAAAAAGGCATCCCAACTTTTAAGAATGCCTTTGAAAATCAATATGAAAAGAATAATACGTATTAAAAAAGTCGGAAATCCGACTTTTTCTTTTACATAATATAAGGTGTTGCAAAATATAATACGAAGATAACCATTAATACCCAAACAGTTGGGTGAATTTCTTTTGCCTTACCAGCAGCAATCATGGCAACTGTATAAACGATAAATCCACATGCGATACCATTTGAAATAGAATACATTAAGATCATCATAATAACAGTGACAAATCCAGCAGCGGCAAAAATCATATCATCCCAGTCAATACCTTTTAATTGTTGAGCCATCATAATACCAACAACAATCAATGCTGGTGCAGTAACTGCATTCGTAACTGTACTTAAGATAAGTGGTGATAAGAATACGGCTAGTAAGAAACAAACACCTGATGTACATGCAGTTAAACCTGTACGTCCTCCGACACCAACACCAGAGCTAGATTCAACAAAGCTAGTTACTGTACTCGTACCTAAAACAGCACCAAATACTGTGCCAAATGCATCTGCAACCAAGGCTTGTTCAGCATTTTCAAGTTCACCTTTTATCATTGATCAAACCAATACGGTTACCAATCGCAACAAGTGTTCCTGCTGTATCAAAGAAGTCAACGAACAAGAATGAGAAAATAACAACGAAAGCCTGGAATGGATTTGCGAACAATTCAGAGATTCCTGAGAAGCAAGATCCAAAGGCTTGTAATTCAAAATCAAACGAAATGAAACGTTCAGGTAAAGCAGGCATATTAGCTATTCCCATGAATCCAAGGATGATTCCAATAATAGCTGTGATAACCATACCTACAAAAACAGCTGCAGGAACATTTTTAATAACCAACGCAATCGTAATTAATAAACCAACAATAGCTAATAATACAGTTGGATCTGTTAAGTTTCCAATTGTTACAAATGTAGCAGGACTAGCTACAATAATACCTGCATTTTTTAAACCAACAAACGCAATAAAGAAGCCAATTCCAGCTCCGATTGCCAATTTTAATTGTACTGGAATCGCATTGATAATAGCTTTACGAACACCAGTAACAGAAATAAGAATAAAGATAACACCTGAAATAAATACAGCACTTAAAGCAGCTGCCCAGCTAAAGCCCATCTGTCCACAGATTGTATAGGCAAACAATGCATTTACACCCATACCCGAAGCTAATGCGACTGGATAATTGGCAACAAGACCCATAATAATACTTGCTACACCTGCACTGATTGCAGTCGCAAGGAATACAGAGGCTTTGTCCATACCAGCATCTGCTAAAACACTAGGGTTAACCCCAAGAATGTAGGCCATAGCCAAGAATGTTGTAAGACCAGCGATAAGCTCTGTCTTAACGTTTGAACCTTTCTCGTTCAATTTAAAGAATTTTTCCACGATTCTCTCTCCTTCTCTCTTTTTTAAAAAGACTTTACCATTGTAACATAAGTTATTCTAAATAGATGCACTTTGATAAAGAAAAAGCATAAATATACGTATTTATTGGTACATTTGTTAGTTTTTTCATGGCTTTTTTATAGGTTTGAAGCTGTATCGCGTATAAATCAATTAATTTTTTCTCGTTATCTACTGCATCCGTCTTAAAATCGACAATGATCACTTCATCTTCTTTATAGATAACTAAGTCCATAAAACCGTGAACAACTTGATTTTTTTCTTCAATAATATAGCTTTGTTCAAATATATGTTTTTCTTTCATCCAAGAAGCATAGAGTGTATCCGAATTTAAAGCTAGAATCTGTTTGATGTCATGATCTTTTAAAGTATATCCATAAGAAGTCGCATAAGAAATAATTTCCTTTTCTTGATAAGGATACGAGCATTGCGCTACAATTTCATGAAATAAAGTTCCACGAATGGTTCCCATGTTTTTAGAAAGAGAAACCTCTTTCCAATCTAATTTAATTTTTGCACCACTTGCAGTTTGACTTGAAAAAGCCTTAGAACCTTTTGAATATACAGGTAATGCATAAGGCGTATTATTCTGACGGACTTTTAATGGTCTTTCATATAATCCTGATTTTTTATCAAAAACCACTAGAGAATCACTCGTATTGGCATATGTATGTAAAAAGCCATCCTGTATAACTTTCATCTTCTAATAGCGTATAGGCGTTTAATGGACTATAAAAATCTTCAATGCTTTCAATTGTATCTACAATGATAAGTTCTTTTTGAGGGCGGGTTGTCGCCACATAGAATACACGCATTTCTTCTGCAAGATCATCGAGTTCTTTTTTTCGTTTGTAGAGCTAAATGATAGATCGAATTGTATTTTAATTTGTAATCTAAACTTAATCCTTTTAAAGATAATCCTAATGTTGAATCAAGCAAGATACAAGAACTTCCATGTTTATCTCTTTGTTCATGTTGCGAAAGAATATATACAACAGGGAATTGTAAACCTTTAGATTGATGCATTGTCTTTACTTGAACAACATCATCTTCTTTGCCATACAAGCTTGCTTCTTGTGTTTGATCTTGCATTGCATCTTTAAATAATTGTAAGACAAAACTATGAATATCATTTTGATTTTCGAATTGCCCTGCAAGTTCTAATAAATAATCTAAGTTATTCTTATCTTGAATTGTTGTAGAAGCATAATAAAAATTATTATACGCATAAATATATTGTAGAAGTTGTGTGATTGTTTTATTTTTATTTGCGTATAACTCAAAGAATGGTTTCATAAAATCTTCGTTTTTAATACTCATATATAAAGATGTGCCTTTTTCTTTTCCTATACAACAATTCGCTATTTGAGAAAAAGATACATTAAATAATGGAGACATTAAAGAGGCACATAAAGAAATGTCATCTGTTAAATCTTCTAAAGCTTTTAAAGTAGAAATGACGATTTGAATGGCTGGATTTGTAAAGAATCCATGATCAATGGTAATCATAGCCGGAATGTTATAGGATTCAAAAACAGCTTTCAGTTTTTCTTGTGGAGCATGATTACGTGTTAATACACACATCGATTTATAGGGCATTCCCGCATTATGCTTTTCTATGATGTCTTGTGCAATTAAATCAAAACGATTTTCGTTGTGATTTTTCTTGATTGTAGCTTTATTGCCTTCTTCATCTTTATATTCTGTATATAAGAAACGAACTGGATATTGAGGACTTTCCATTTGTCCTTTTGTACCTACATTGGCAATATCAATATCTTTAAATTGTTCTCCTAGCAATTCATTATTCATGATCTTACTATAGAAATCATTATTGAATTCAATAACACTCGCATTGGAACGATAGTTTTCTTGTAGCAACAAAGGAGTGTTATTGTCATCTTCTTTTTCCATCCAAGCTTGCATGATTTTAGGATTGGCTTGTCTAAATCCATAGATAGATTGTTTAATGTCCCCCACTCTAAATACATTATTTTCATGACAGAAAGACGCAATGATTTTTTCCTGTAACTCATTGGTATCCTGAAATTCATCGACTAGAATCATTTGGTACTTATTGTACATCTCTTCTTTGATCATAGAATCTTGTAATAATTGATACGCAAAGTGTTCCATATCATTAAAGTCGATTACTTCCATTTTTTTTTTTCTAATTGAAAATACAATTTTACTTTATTTGTGAGATCAAATAATGTATCAACTAAATCTTTATGATTTTGAATATCCTTTAGGTAGAATGCTTCATCAAATAAGTTTTCTACAATACGTGTTTCATGTTCTTTAAAAGAAGTTTGATATTTAGAATAATCGACTTTATCAATGGTCTTTTTAAAGCCAATGGTATTCTTTAAATACAATTCGAATTGTGATTTAAAAAAATCCGAATAGGATGTTGTATTTAAACACTTGGATAAATATTCCTTTTTGATTTCATAATCCTCAGGCTTTGAAATCTGGTCGATTACTTCATCTAAAATTTCAGTCATGGCTAGACAATGATTATGGAAATACTTTAAGGCATATTCCATTATTTTAGGATTTAAATATGTATAGGATTCTTGAATATTTTCCATCCAAGCCTTGGCATCTTCTTCAGATTTAGAGTTAATAATTGCCAAAATATCTTCAATGTATTTTTGAATATCTTCTTCGGTTTTGCCAAAAGAATGGAAATACATCTTTAATTTTGTGTATGAATTTAAGTCTAAATCTTGAATCGCATGCTTATAGGCATTTTCAAAGGCAATGCGTGTTTGAGCTGAGGATGCTGTTTGTTTAGACATTGTGTAAGAGATGGGAATCTTATAGTAATAATTTTGTACAATAGATAAACAGAAACTATCAATTGTTGAAATGCTAGCCGTTTCAAGGAGCGCCATTTGTTGCAAAATATAGTCCGTTTTTGGTTGTTCTTTTAATTTCGAAAGTAAACGAGCTTTCATTTCAGCTGCAGCATCCTTTGTGAAGGTCATGGCTAAAATGGAATCAATTGAAATATGGTCTTTTAATACCAATTGACATAGGCGTTCAACTAAAACGGCAGTTTTACCACTTCCTGCACTTGCAGAAACAACAACGTTCGTATTTCGAATGTCTATAGCCTCTTTTTGGGGAATTGAAAAATCCATATTATTCTTCCTCCTTTTCTACACGAAGTTTTGGTTCAACTTCATTCACTGAATTTCTACAAATGGATCTATATGCACAATATTTACATGCATCTTTTACATGATTTGGAAGGGCTTGGCCACTAGAAATATCTTCTAAAAGACTATCAATAACTTGGCTCCATTCGGATTTGATCGTTTCTAAAGCTGGATTTGTCTTTTTTACAGGCATATATTGTTTAATGTCATCACAATAAATACTTGCATCACTAAAATGCCAGCCTTTGAGTTTGCGATTTTTTGTGAATGTCTCTAACATGTCGGATTCATTTATGACATTTAATTCAGGAACCTTTTTACGATAATTTAATTTACCATAGGTAAGAGTTTCTGGTGAAGTTCTTAGGGCAATGTAAAAACATCCAACTGGAATTAAATTCGATTCTTTTTCATAAGCCAAAGTATATGTAGCTAACTGTAGGGCAAGACCAGATTCAAATTCATTTAGGTTAATATCTTTGTCACTTGATTTATAGTCAAAGATACAAAAGGATGTATTTGAACTATCAATACGGTCAATATATCCATATAAATCGATAGTATATTCATTCCATGGATATGAATAAGAAAATTTATGTTCTTGTTTATCAATATTCATGTGCCAATTGGTTTCAAAACTATGAAGCTGTTCAAAAATTAAAACAAGTTTGTCTGTGATTTCTTCAATTTGTGAATTAAACCAGGTGACTTGCTGCAAAAGTATTTTTTTTGCGAAAGCAAATTCTTTTCTTACATATTGATAGATTTCTTCTTTGGATAAAGAAGTATAATCTTGTTTATCTTTAGAAATCATTTCTAAAACGTGATGTAAAATACTTCCACGAATACGAATATCGGTAATATCTTCCTTCTCTTTTAAGAACAAGCCGTATTTTAAGGCATGAGAAAAAGGACATCTTGCATAGGATTCGAGTCTTGAAATAGAACCTTTAAAGTGATTGTCTTTAAAGAATATAGCTTTTGCGCTTGTTTCATTTAAATCAATGTTTGGAGTAGTCCAATTAAAAGAATCTGGGGTAGTGATAAACTTTGGTTTTGTTTGTATCCAGTTTTCGATTTCTGAACTAGATTCATAATTCTTTCCTTGACAATCACTTTGTGGATATAGAATGTATAGTGTTTCACATAAGGATAAACAATCAAATATTTGCGTTTGTTGATTCTGAATACGTGTTTCAAGACTTGGAAGACTTGTGCTTTTTACATAAGCTTCATCAAATATGCCTGAATGTAGTTTTAAAGCAGGAAATGCATTGGCATTTGTTCCTGTTAAAAAGACAATGGGCCTTAATGATGTGATGTCTTGTCTTGATCCAATTAATACACCTTCAATTGTATTGGCCTTTTGATTGGCAGAAAGATTTTGGATTTGATGAATCAAGATATCTAAATCATCCGCATTATGTATGTGTGTATGTACATCTTGAATGAGTGACATTACATCGTTAAAGGCGTTCAAATCTTCTTTCGAAACATGTTCATGTAGATTTTGGATGTGTTTTGCGATTTCAATAAAGTCTAACGCATGAAATAAAAATGCATGATTATGTATCCATTCCAATGTTTGTTGCTCTAATCTTTGGTAGGATTCAAATTGATAAGAATCAATGATCTCATTTTCTTCGTAAGAAATAATACTTAGGTGCGGTTCAAACTTTAGAAATTTTTCCGGGAATAATGTGTAGTATTGTATTAGATAGTTGTTGCTTGGATATAAAGTTTGAATGAGGTTTATAAAACTTTTAAGATCCATATCTTTTATCCATGTTAAGTAACTGATCCATTCATTATAAATCGATGTAATATGTGTTTCTTGCATAGTTGTGAATGGAATCTTATGAGCTGTAAGAATTTGTGTTAGAACACTTTCATCACTCGCATTATTTAAGGCAACGAAAATATCATCCGCTAAATAATCGTTTTCGATAATAAGATTGGCAAGTACTTCCATTTGTTTTCTGGCATTGGCAACACTATAATAATGGGTTTGACATAATTGGTTTTCACCTAGCCATTTTGCCCCCATGATCCATTAATACTTGAATCCAATAGTTGTCTAATTGGGAATATTCTTTTTTTAGAATATAAACATTTTCTAAATTTGGTAAACTTGAAAGAAAGAACATCTTTGGTTTGGTCTTCTTTAAGTTGAATGGGATATAGAAGATTTAAAAATTTCATTTAAATCTTTTTCTTTTTGAGTTGAACAAGGAAAATCTTGGATTTGATAAGTTTTAGCCATTTTAATAAAAGTCTAGGCAGGCATTTAAAAAAATCATAGTCTTCTTTACTGGAATAGAAGGCGTTTTGAACAGACACTTTTTGTAAGGCTTCTTTGTATAAATAAAGAATTTCAATGTCGGATTTTGTTTGTCCATGATAAAAAGAAGATAGCCAGCTTGATAAAGTTAAAACTTGTATGCCAAGGCAATCTTTTTTTTGTTTTAAAATCTCTTTGTATAAAGATAAATGTAGGGTAGCCGGAGCTAATATTGTACTGTTGTCTGGAATTTGTATCATAAATTATCACCTAGATTATTATACCATGTTGCGTATATTTTCATTCAATGATATTATTAACTCGAAAGTTAATAACTACGGAGTTAATAAAGTGGAGGACCTATGTTTGTTGGTAGAAAAAAAAGGAATTAGATGCATTAAATAGCCGATATAAAAGTAACAGAAAAGAATTTGGTGTATTGTATGGAAGAAGACGAATAGGGAAATCATCCATATTAAATGAATTTTTAAAGGACAAAGACACATTTAATAAATTAGGATATAAAGCTAAAATCAACACTCATACAACGTCTTATATAAATTGACTTCTGGGCATATATCTTTTATTTCGAATGCCACTTAATATATTGTTGATTTTCATGAATTCATCTTGAAACATCTTGCTTCCAATCATCATTGTATGTAACTCACTATATTGAAATAATGCTAGATAACCTTGTAGATAATGTGTCATTACATTTCTTTTGCCTCTGAAAAATGCTTTTGATTCTGTCATGAAGACGATTAACCATTTCTAAGGTATATCCATCTTTCGATTTTTCACCTGATGGTATTTTTGATCCATTTTATATTCAATGCATCCATTAATTGATGATGATGATAACTTCTTTGACTATCACTGATTACGATTGATCCAGGACGTATTGTGTTTTTACAAATATCTATTAGCGTGCTAGAGGTGGGCCGACCTCTGTCTGCTGTGTGTACAATATAATTTCCATCTTCATCTATTGCACATGCGATACCAATTTTATCTTTACTTATACCTCTACGATTTTGGTTTACAAACCCCTTAGCTTGGTATGTCAAATATGTTTCATCTAGTGCAATTTTCTTTTGACAATTGCTTTTTGTTTACCAATTCATTAAGCACATACATAAGTTTATGTCTGTTATAAAAAAGCTGAAACGATACTGATACCTACAAGCTTTGCAGTTTTAGATAAATAATCATTGTTCAATGAAGAATAGAATAAGATTTCCCATTGTTCTTTTGATAAATGAGACCAATGCATTAGATGATTTGTACTATTAATGAATCTTCGTTTACAATTATTGCATTTATAACGTTGTCTTCCTTTTACTGTTTTTTCCAGCCAGCCTTAACGATATGAATGCTTCCACAATAAGGGCAGAGACACTCAATATGAGAATTGAATAGAAATTCAAAGCATGATTGTTTAATAGTATCGGATAATAGTAGCAATTCATTTGTATCATAGCTATCAAATGTTTTTGTATCTAGCAACTCAGTAGATTCATCTATTTTTTAAATTAAATTCTGTACACATGTTTCATTACCTCACTTACAGGTAAATTGTACAAGCCTATTTGACATTAATGATGTCTATATCCTGTTTTATTAAATGTGTCTAAAGGACAAAAAAGGTATATTGTTTCAGGCTAAACAAGATAATAGTTATGGAAATTTAAAATCTTTTGGCTTAACTAGCAATTTGGTGATTTTGCTATAATTCTGCGTTTTATCACTTATGCGAACAACCATTCATTCTTCAAATCCTTTAAGCGAGTGATCTTATAGATGTTTTTCAATCTAAGTAGTACGTACTGTAGCTTTTCTCTGTATTATCCATTCCTTGGGTTTCTCTTTGCATGACAAAAAGAGCGTTGTAACGATTTATATATTTTGATGCTACCCCTTTATATTTTTGCAGTCTTTCTTCAATCAATTTGTGGAAACTGTTCACTGTATTTAAATGATTGAATTTATCATATGACTCATGACTGATTAACACTTTCTTAGTACAATTCTTACTTTCTAAAAAGTTCGTTGTAACTGTTAGAACCATCTAGCATTACAAAAAAGATTTTGATTCAAGACATTCACCAAATCTTAATAGATCTATGGATGATGGCTTGCCATAATTTAATGTTCTGGCAATTGTATGACCGAATCTCTGAATTGCAGTGATAATACACCCCTGCTGACTAGATAATCCTCTTTTGTAGCAGGTGTTCCACGATGTTTAGGTTCTACTCCATCAATCTTAGTCCCTTTATGATTGTATGGAGTATACTTTTCATCCACTTCAACTTCATTTCCCACTGTGTATGGGACGTTCCTCAGCTCCTAGACTAACCAATAATTTATGACGCATATTAAAAACATTGGTGTTCGTTTACATTGATTTTAGCAAATGTTTCTTTTAAGAGATACACCATTCAATGTATCCAGAATAAGTTCATTCCATTTGATTGGTCTTGGTGAGAATAAAAAGTAAGCTGACCGCGGTCTACAACAAAAAACGTTTTCCGCATGATTTACAACGAAGCATTTGTTTACCAGAGTTGGCAAAACCACTTTAATTAAATGAGGATGATAACATCCGCATTTAGACAGTATTCAAAAATGATACGTATTCATTTTATTGTTTGTATCTAAATAATCAGTGATTAATGATCAATCTTTTCAATTTGAAAAGATTGTAAAGCAAAGAATAGTATCTTGGTTTAAATATTTTGAAGTTCTTGTCATAAGTGTAGTAGTCTTTTCGTTTACACCTATACAAATTCTTAAATAGACATCATTAATGTCGAATATATTAACATGTCACCAATGT
>VOFK01002021.1_pt1 | contig 36705 bp, 54 predicted proteins | sample 5384121 | NCBI WGS metagenome assembly VOFK01 (sample SAMN12384730, study PRJNA508395) | human gut metagenome | isolation source: healthy gut J | host: Homo sapiens | reverse complement strand
ATCAATTGTGCTTCGTTCAGTTACATTGTAGGTAATAAACTCTGCAATTACAAAAACGGAAATACATGGCAATAGACCAATTTTTTGGTCGTCGGTAATGCCTTTAAGCCGTTCACAATTTACTAGATGGATCTGGATACAGGTACGATAGCTTTTTCGCCAATTGGGCTAAACGCTGGATATCGGCTTCAGGGATATCATCAATAAAAACGTGGAAAAACAAAAACTCACGTCGTTGTTATGTAACAAAACTGACGTGATTGAAAACACCACAACCAAAAAGAAAGTTTTTATCAATGCCATAAGCAACATGGAATGATGATGCCACTGACGCCGCTGGCCTTTCATCGAAGATGATTGTCTTATTGATCATCTCTTGTGGATTAAAATAGTGGGCACTCATATTTCTCTCGGAAATTACAACGATTTTCGAATCGTTCTTTTCCCCTGATTTTGTGGCTTTTGCTTCTGCTTGCGACAGCAGTCCTTGTTCCTGCTTGAGAATGTCTTTAAGCGGGGCGGCAAAATACACTTTCATAAACCGCCAGATATCCCGCTGAGTCAGGCCGATATTCATCGAAGAAAAATAAAGCCCAATAAGATCTTTATCGCGCCAACGACGTGGAACGCGCGAAGCTGCGCCCGGTGCAGGTCAATACCGAAATTTTTAACTCCTCTTCCTTACCGGAAAAAGGCAAGTGCAGCAGGAAATGACAGATATAACAGTCACGGTGGTTAATGCCCGCAGCATGCATATTGCGCACCATCGTCGCGACACGCTTAATAAGCATACGCTTTTACGCGAACATCTGAAGGGTTAGTCGCCCAGTCAGCACAGTAATCTTCCAGACTTATGGTTGCGTCAGATCTTCGGTAATAATAAATGAAGTTCTGGTCAGCGGGATTCATGCCTTTTTCGCCAAATGCCACCCCATACATAGTATCAACGCCGACATCCCGCAGTCGATGAATCGCATTCATTCGCGGTCTGCGCCTAATACTGGCATCCGCAATGAGAGTAAATTTTTTTGATTATCTCTTTTCAGGGTCGTGCCGCGATGCCATTTGAGAAAATAGCTTTTGCCCGCCATTTCAAAGCGTAAGAGTACGGCGAGTTTCAGTTCACGAAATACCTCACCCTGCAAGGTTTTAACTTCCTCAAAGGATCTTTACCGCGCCATAACGTGGCAAACGGCTCTTTAAGTTCAACCATCCAGACCACCCGTTATGATATCCGCCGCTTTCTCTGGCAGACTGTATAAATCTTGTGTATCAGCATAATGTCGCGCATTTTTCCGCCCAGGCCTGGCGCAATGAAGATTGCGTTAACGCTTTGCGTAAAAATCTCATTCAATGTTTCCTGGCGGAATAGCGGCTCAACAATAGCCTCGCCGCAATTGGCCTCGACAATATAATGCGCATAGCCACAAACGGCTGTTGTTAGTACCGGTCAATCCTGCAGTAATCGCTTCCAGCAGCACAATTCCGCCGCTTCGGTAGGCAGGATGCAGTAATAAAATCCGCCGCCGCCATTAATTCCGAGACATCGTTGCGCCCGAGAAGAAGTGAACATTACTGCGCACGCCGCGTTTTCTGCCAGCGCCTCAAATTTTCGCGGTTTATCCTGCCCAACAACATATAGCAATGTGTTGTGGCGCAGCGAATCCGGTAACGCAAGCAAGTGCTTCAATGGAACGATCGACACCTTTACGCGTGAAGTCTGAACCGACCTGCAACAATAAATATTGTTGTTCGGTTATTCCATTCTTCTTACGGAAGATTTCACGGCTATTGGCTGGCTGCTGGCTATATTTTACGATCAGGATAAATCCCCGGTGGCAGAATATGAAAACGCTCCGCTTCAGTCTGATAATGTTTCTGGAAATCGGCGATTTGCTTATCTGTCAGCATTAGCAGCTGTGTCGGCTTGCCCTGTTCGAAGGTTGCCCGCTCAAAGGCGGCATAATGGCGATAACGTGACGTCAGGCGATAGAAAAAGCCTTTTTCCTGCGCTACTTTCTCGGCATAACAAACATCAGCGGCATAATAAACGTCCAGCCCCGGCATTTTGTTGAATCCAACGACTTTATCGACGGGATGTTCGCGTAAATGTTTTCGCACCCAGGCAAAATACTCCGCATTGCGCCCGTGATTGGTATGCGATTTAACCGGCACTTTGATCGTTCAAATACATCAGGGCATTCGCCTTCCCACGACTGGGTATAAACCCGAACATGATGACCTCGGGCGGCGACTGTCTGAGCAATACGCATAAAATCGCGCTGCAAACCGCCAAAGGGAAAATATTTATATAAACAAAAAGCAACGATCATAACGACGTACCTGTGTCGTGGAGGAGGGCAGTAATTTATCGACAGCAGCAATGACATCTGCCGCCGGAATAACCGAAAGATACATCTCATTTCGGTCACGCTGATCGCGTTGGCATTTCCCGGTAATCTCCCGCCCAGAATTGAATCATGTTATTTGACCAGGGACGCCAGAAAATATGGTCTGTCGCACCAAACAGCGATATCAGCGGCGTATTAACTGCAGCGGCAATATGCGCCGGTGCGGAATCAACGCCAATAAACAGCTGCGCATGATCGATTAACGCACCAAGTTCCGGAAGGTCACCTTTCCAGCCAGCGCCGTTACTGGTGGCGTCTGGCATCCCTGCGCAATTTCATTGACCGCAGGCCAGATCGTCTTTATCTGGGCCGGACGTCAGAACGACTTCATAACCACGAGCATGTAAGGCATCAATCACAGCGGAAAACTTGGCGTTGTCCCAGCATTTGAAGATTTGCCGCGCCGTAGGTTGGATAACCACATAATTTTGTCCAACACCAGCGTGATCAAGTTCGCGACGCATACGTTTCCAGCTTGCAGGCGGGTAACTCATGGTTGTCTGCTTCACCAACGAATCAAGTCCCAATGGTGTCAGCACGAGATAAGTTACTTTCCACCACATTTCCACCCTGCAACGGCACCAAATGGGTGAAACTTTTTACGCCAAAAGCAGACTGCCGATGATGATAATCCGGGAAATTTTCACACGGCATTTAATAAGCGAACCAGTATAGCAACCATCCATTGATCGGTAAGATTGACGATAAGGTCATACTATTGGCACGTAATACCTTGATGAGATGAAAAAGTTGGCAATTTTTTCTGAGGCTTTTGCTTTTTTATTTTTTATGCCGTAGAGCGCGTTAATCTCTGGATTTTCAGACAGGATCGGGATGGTGTCCTGATAAAGCAGCACATCGATTTTTGCGTCAGGGTAATTTTTTTCAGCGAACTAATGACGGGGTAGTTAATAACATATCCCCATGAAAACGCATCTTAATGAGCAAAATTCTTCGAAATGGAAACATCCACAAGTAACTCTTTTTTGTTGAGATTATCCGATTAAGGTGAAGCAGAAAAAGCACCGCCCCAGGCTCAACAGCTACCTGAATACTGATACCGCACTGATATTGACGCGCTAGTGTATCACTTCTTTCGCGGCAATCCGACCCGAATGATTTTAAGCACATTGTTGATTTTCAATAAAAAGAAATCAATCAAATATAATCATTAGCAACCATATTCTTTCACTGTTGCTCTGCGATTCCTTCCTGCACGTACAGCAGAAATCAATGAATCGCATAAAAATACAAAAAAAGTATAGATGTTCAGCAAGAATTGGCGGGTAAATTGCTATTTAAGTCAAAAACGGGAAAAGTAATGGTAAAGCCACAGCTAAATACATAGAATCCCCAGCACATCCATAAGTCAGCTATTTACTATGCTCGAATTGCTTTTACACCGCCCTTCTCTACCTTATTCAGCCGCTGATCTGGATACGGCTCTGGGTGCGCGGACGTAAGGCTCCGGCCTATCGAAAACGCTGGGGTGAACGTTACGGTTTTTACCGCCATCCGCTAAAACCAGGCGGCATTATGCTGCACTCCGTCTCCGTCGGTGAAACTCTGGCGGCGATCCCGTTGGTGCGCGCGCTGCGTCATCGTTATCCTGATTTACCGATTACCGTAACAACCATGACGCCAACCGGTTCGGAGCGCGTACAATCGGCTTTCGGGAAGGATGTTCAGCACGTTTATCTGCCGTATGATCTGCCCGATGCACTCAACCGTTTCCTGAATAAAGTCGACCCTAAACTGGTGTTGATTATGGAAACCGAACTATGGCCTAACCTGATTGCGGCGCTACATAAACGTAAAATTCCGCTGGTGATCGCTAACGCGCGACTCTCTGCCCGCTCGGCCGCAGGTTATGCCAAACTGGGTAAATTCGTCCGTCGCTTGCTGCGTCGTATTACGCTGATTGCCGCCCAAAATGAAGAAGATGGTGCACGTTTTTTGTGGCGCTGGGCGCAAAAAATAACCAGGTAACCGTTACCGGTAGCCTGAAATTCGATATTTCTGTAACGCCGCAGTTGGCTGCTAAAGCCGTGACGCTGCGCCGCCAGTGGGCACCACACCGCCCGGTATGGATTGCCACCAGCACTCACGAAGGCGAAGAGAGTGTGGTGATCGCCGCACATCAGGCATTGTTACAGCAATTCCCGAATTTACTGCTCATCCTGGTACCCCGTCATCCGGAACGCTTCCCGGATGCGATTAACCTTGTCCGCCAGGCTGGACTAAGCTATATCACACGCTCTTCAGGGGAAGTCCCTTCCTCCAGCACGCAGGTTGTGGTTGGCGATACGATGGGCGAGCTGATGTTACTGTACGGCATTGCCGATCTCGCCTTTGTTGGCGGTTCACTGGTTGAACGTGGTGGGCATAATCCGCTGGAAGCTGCCGCACACGCAATTCCGGTATTGATGGGGCCGCATACTTTTAACTTTAAAGACATTTGCGCGCGGCTGGAACAGGCAAGCGGGCTGATTACCGTTACCGATGCCACTACGCTTGCAAAAGAGGTTTCCTCTTTGCTCACCGACGCCGATTACCGTAGTTTTTATGGCCGTCATGCCGTTGAAGTACTGTATCAAAACCAGGGCGCGCTACAGCGTCTTCTTCAACTGCTGGAACCTTACCTGCCACCGAAAACGCATTGAGGTTGTTATGCAAAAACGGGCGATTTATCCGGGTACTTTCGATCCCATTACCAATGGTCATATCGATATCGTGACGCGCGCCACGCAAATGTTCGATCACGTTATTCTGGCGATTGCCGCCAGCCCCAGTAAAAAAACCGATGTTTACCCTGGAAGAGCGTGTTGAGCTGGCACAGCAGGCAACCGCGCATCTGGGGAACGTGGAAGTGGTCGGGTTTAGTGATTTGATGGCGAACTTCGCCCGTAATCAACACGCTACGGTGCTGATTCGTGGCCTGCGTGCGGTGGCGGATTTTGAATATGAAATGCAGCTGGCGCATATGAATCGCCACTTAATGCCGGAACTGGAAAGTGTGTTTCTGATGCCGTCGAAAAGAGTGGTCGTTTATCTCTTCATCGTTGGTGAAAGAGGTGGCGCGCCATCAGGGCGATGTCACCATTTCCTGCCGGAGAATGTCCATCAGGCGCTGATGGCGAAGTTAGCGTAGCGTTTATGCCGGATGGTATGCCATCCGGCGCGCATAATTACTTCTGGCACTGCCGACAATAAAACGTTGCCCGCTGCGCATGTTTAGTCGCCACAATCGGCGTACCGCATACCCGACAGGGCTCGCCTTTTCGCCCGTAAACCTGCAATTCCTGAGCGAAATAGCCCGGTTTACCATCACTTTGCAGAAAATCTTTTAGCGTTGTACCGCCCTGCTCAATCGAACGCAGCAACACCGCTTTAATCACCCGAGCCAGCAATTCGCACTCCGCCAGCGACAGTGATGACGCCAGCCGATCCGGATGGATCCCCGCCGCAAACAGAGATTCGCTGGCATAGATATTCCCTACCCCTACCACCAGCTTGTTATCCATCAGCCACGGTTTAATCGCCGTTTTTTTCTTCGCGCACTTCTGATGCAGGTACGCACCGTTGAAATCGTCGCTAAGCGGCTCCGGTCCAAGATGGGCCAGCACATTATGCCCTTCCAGCTCTTTGGTCCACAGCCAGGCACCAAAGCGGCGCGGATCGGTGTAGCGCAGCACTTTACCGTTGCTCATCACCAAATCCACATGGTCATGCTTTTCAGGGGGAAGTTCTTCTGGAAGGATGCGCAGGCTGCCAGACATCCCCAAATGAATGATAATCCAGCCCTCAGGCAGCTCCAGCAGCAGATATTTAGCCCGCCGCTGCACGCTAAGCACTGGTTGGTCGCTTAAACGGTAGATCTCTTCTGAAACCGGCCAGCGCAAGCGTCCGTTTGCGCACCACTGCATGAAAATGGTTGCACCAACGAGATGCGGTTCTATGCCCGCGGCGGCTGGTTTCAACTTCGGGTAATTCAGGCATAGCATCTCCAGGAATGAACAGATGCAATCAATATGGGGGTAAGCAGATAACAAAAACCCCGCCGGGCAGGTTTTTCGTTACATCAAAAGCGAAATTATTTGATTTTCGCTTCTTTGTAGAGCGTCACGTGCTGGCGAACAACTGGATCGAATTTTTTCAGTTCCAGTTTTCCGGCTTGAGTCACGTTTTGTTCTTCGTAGTGGTATAAAGTGACCAGTACCAGCAGAAGAAACCAGCTTGGATTTTCTCACGAATACCTTTTAGCCATGATTTATTTCCTCTAAGTACTTAGTACTTTTTCGCCACGGGCACGCAGTTCAGCCAGAACTGTATCGATGCACATCGATTACACGCATACCTTTGCAGATACGCGCAGGGTGACAAAACGCTTCTCGCTCTCAACCCAGAAACGGTGAGAGTGCAGGTTCGGCAGGAAACGGCGTTTAGTCGCGTTCAGGTGCGTGGGAACGGTTGTTACCGGTCACCGGACGCTTGCCAGTAACGGCAGACCTCGGGACATGTCTGATTCTCCAAAAATCAAATTAGCTCGGAAAGCTTCGTATGGGGTATTGGCGCCCTCGTCAGGCTTTTTACAGCCCGGTCATGCGCAGTTCTATGTGAACTCTCGATTGCCAGGCCCAAATGCCAAACCCGAGATTCTCAAAGGTGGCGTAGTATACGCTGACTCAGCGATGTGCTCAAGTCCCGAACAGACAAAGATCCCGAAGGATCGCGCATAGCGGGTTAAATCCAGCCGCGTTCGGCAAAAGAAACATACTCTCCACGCCCAATCACGATATGGTCGAGCACGCGTAAATCCATGAACGACAACTCTTTATTATCCGTTCAGTAATGAGTTTATCCGCTTTACTGGGTTCAGCACAACCCGAAGGGTGATTATGTGCGGATCGCGCCGAGGCGTTTATTTTTATCGCTTCGCGGATAATTTCCCGAGTGGACTTCAACATGGTTTAGCGTGCCGGAAAAAGACGGCTATGCGTTATAACCCGGTGTTGTGAGTCGAGAAAGATCACCATAAAGATCTCCCGCTCCTCACCCGTGAGCTGGCTTTGTAAAAATTCCCGCGTCATCTCCGGGCTGAGTAAAGGGCTTTCTTCACGCATCCGCACGTTGTAGTAACGCCGCGCCAGTTCAGCAATCCCCTTTAACTGGGCAAATTTCGCTACGCCAATTCCATGAACACCACTAAATTGTTCATATTCAGAGGTTAACAAGCCATAAAGAGAGCCGAAATTCTCCAGCATCTCTTTTGCCGGGTTACATACATCTTTACCGCGCGTTCCGGTACGCAGAAATAGCGCCAGCAGCTCGACATCCGTTAAGGCGCTAATACCAAACTTCAACATTTTTTCGCGCGGCATCAACAGCTGTGCATTGTTTTTTTCACCTTCACCTCCTTTGTGGTGCTCGCATCCTGTCATAGCCGTTCCGTTAAATCGACGGTCAGTTTTCAATCCTGGAAAGCGCCTCGCAAAGTGAATCTCAGGTGAAGGCACGATAACAAAAGTATTGTGATAAAATCGCCAACTTCTGGTGTCACCCTACAGGAAAAATCATCATGAGCCTGGCCGGTAAAAAAATCGTTCTCGGCGTTAGCGGCGGTATTGCTGCCTATAAAACCCCTGAACTGGTGCGTCGTTTGCGCGATCGCGGGGCCGACGTCCGCGTAGCCATGACCGAAGCGGCAAAAGCCTTTATCACCCCACTTAGCTTGCAGGCGGTTTCTGGGTATCCCGTTTCCGACAGTCTGCTTGACCCGGCAGCCGAAGCCGCTATGGGCCATATTGAGCTGGGTAAATGGGCTGATTTAGTGATTCTCGCCCCTGCCACGGCAATTTGATTGCCCGTGTTGCTGCCGGAATGGCGAATGACCTGGTATCGACGATTTGTCTGGCTACACCTGCGCCTGTAGCCGTGCTCCCCGCCATGAACCAGCAGATGTACCGTGCCGCTGCCACGCAGCATAATTTAGAGGTGCTTGCTTCCCGTGGTTTGCTCATCTGGGGGCCAGACAGTGGCAGTCAGGCTTGTGGTGATATCGGTCCTGGGCGAATGCTCGATCCGTTAACCATTGTGGATATGGCAGTAGCGCATTTTTCGCCCGTCAACGACCTGAAACATCTGAACATTATGATTAGCGCCGGCCCGACGCGTGAACCGCTCGATCCGGTGCGTTATATCTCTAATCACAGCTCCGGCAAGATGGGTTTTGCTATCGCCGCCGCCGCTGCCGTCGTGGCGCGAACGTCACGCTGGTATCAGGTCCAGATTTCACTACCGACGCCACCGTTTGTTAAACGTGTTGATGTGATGACCGCGCTGGAAATGGAAGCCGCCGTGAATGCTTCTGTACAGCAGCAAAATATTTTTATCGGCTGCGCCGCCGTGGCGGGATTATCGCGCAGCTACCGTGGCCCCAGAAAAATCAAAAAAGGCCACGCAGGGTGATGAATTAACAATAAAAATGGTTAAAAACCCCGATATCGTTGCAGGCGTTGCCGCACTAAAAGACCATCGACCCTACGTCGTTGGATTTGCCGCCGAAACAAATAATGTGGAAGAATACGCCCGGCAAAAACGTATCCGTAAAAACCTTGATCTGATCTGCGCGAACGATGTTTCCCAGCCAACTCAAGGATTTAACAGCGACAACAACGCATTACACCTTTTCTGGCAGGACGGAGATAAAGTCTTACCGCTTGAGCGCAAAGAGCTCCTTGGCCAATTATTACTCGACGAGATCGTGACCCGTTATGATGAAAAAAATCGACGTTAAGATTCTGGACCCGCGCGTTGGGAAGGAATTTCCGCTCCCGACTTATGCCACCTCTGGCTCTGCCGGACTTGACCTGCGTGCCTGTCTCGACGACGCCGTAGAACTGGCTCCGGGTGACACTACGCTGGTTCCGACCGGGCTGGCAATTCATATTGCCGATCCTTCACTGGCGGCAATGATGCTGCCGCGCTCGGATTGGGACATAAGCACGGTATCGTGCTTGGTAACCTGGTAGATTGATCGATTCCGACTATCAGGGGCCAGTTGATGATTTCCGTGTGGAACCGTGGTCAGGGACAGCTTCACCATTCAACGGCGAACGCATCGCCCAGATGATTTTTGTTCCGGTAGTACAGGCTGAATTTAATCTGGTGGAAGATTTCGACGCCACCGACCGCGGTGAAGGCGGCTTTGGTCACTCTGGTCGTCAGTAACACATACGCATCCGAATAACGTCATAACATAGCCGCAAACATTTCGTTTGCGGTCATAGCGTGGGTGCCGCCTGGCAAGTGCTTATTTTCAGGGGTATTTTGTAACATGGCAGAAAAACAAACTGCGAAAAGGAACCGTCGCGAGGAAATACTTCAGTCTCTGGCGCTGATGCTGGAATCCAGCGATGGAAGCCAACGTATCACGACGGCAAAACTGGCCGCCTCTGTCGGCGTTTCCGAAGCGGCACTGTATCGCCACTTCCCCCAGTAAGACCCGCATGTTCGATAGCCTGATTGAGTTTATCGAAGATAGCCTGATTACTCGCATCAATCTGATTCTGAAAGATGAGAAAAGACACCACAGCGCGCCTGCGTCTGATAGTGTTGCTGCTTCTCGGTTTTGGTGAGCGTAATCCTGGCCTGACCCGCATCCTCACTGGTCATGCGCTGATGTTTGAACAGGATCGCCTGCAAGGGGCGCATCAACCAGCTGTTCGAGCGTATTGAAGCGCAGCTGCGCCACGGGTATTGCGTGAAAAAGAGAATGCGTGAGGGTGAAGGTTACACCACCGATGAAACCCTGCTGGCAAGCCAGATCCTGGCCTTCTGTGAAGGTATGCTGTCACGTTTTTTGTCCGCCAGCGAATTTAAATACCGCCCGACGGATGATTTTGACGCCCGCTGGCCGCTAATTGCCGCGCAGTTGGTAAATATGACGCCGGATGACTTTTTCATCCGGCGAGTTTCTTTTAAACGCCGAACTCTTTCGCGATAGGCCTTAACCGCCGCCAGATGTTCCCGCCATTTCTGGCTTCTCTTCCAGGTAAATCAAGTCTTTCAGGGTAATGATAGAGATCACCTTGCAGTTGTAATCACGCTCAACTTCCTGAATCGCCGAAATCTCGCCGCGCCCCCGTTCCTGACGATCAAGCGAAATCAATACGCCAGCAAGCGTCGCGCCATTAGCCTGAATAATCTCCATCGACTCGCGAATCGCCGTTCCGGCGGTGATCACATCATCTACCAGCATTACGCGTCCTTGTAACGCGCTACCAACCAGATTGCCGCCTTCACCGTGGTCTTTTGCCTCTTTGCGGTTAAAGCAGTACGGCAGGTCAAAGGTCATGATGCTCCGCCAGCGCCACGGCGGTAGTGGTGGCAATCGGGATCCCTTTGTAAGCAGGGCCAAACAGCAGATCGAACTCAATGCCGGAATCCACCAACGCTTCAGCGTAAAAACGGCCTAACAGTGCCAGATCGCGCCCGGTATTAAACAGCCCGGCGTTGAAGAAATAGGGGCTTTTGCGCCCGGACTTCAGCGTAAACTCGCCAAACTTTAACACCTGCTTGCTAAGCGCAAATTCAATAAACTGGCGCTGATATGGTTTCATGCCTTCGCTCCTCATCTTACTTTTCTACAGACAAAAAAAAAGGCGACTCATCAGTCGCCTTAAAAATTTGCCAGCGCCGCCTTCTGCGTCGCTACAATGGATTCGATTCCCCTCGGGCCAGCGCCAACAAGGTGAGTAACTCTTCATGGGTGAACGGCTCGCCTTCTGCCGTCCCCTGCACTTCAATGATGCGCCCGTCTTCGGTCATCACTACGTTCATGTCGGTCTCTGCGGCTGAGTCTTCAACGTATTCCAGATCGCAAATTGCTTCGCCGTTAACAATACCGACAGAAACCGCGGCTACCATCCCTTTCATTGATTGGTTTTCAGCTTGCCGTTTTCCACCAGCTTCTGTAACGCATCTGCCAGCGCCACGCAGGCACCCGTAATCGAAGCGGTACGCGTGCCACCATCCGCCTGAAGCACGTCGCAGTCCAGCGTAATGGTGAACTCACCCAGCGCTTTCAAATCTACTGCCGCACGAAGAGCACGGGCGATCAGACGCTGGATTTCCATTGTGCGTCCACCCTGCTTACCTTTCGCCGCTTCACGAGCGTTACGGGTGGGGTAGAACGCGGCAGCATACCGTACTCTGCGGTGATCCAGCCCTGGCCCTGACCTTTCAGGAAGCGCGGCACGCCTTCTTCAATAGAGGCGGTACACAACACTTTGGTATCGCCAAATTCTACCAGCACCGAGCCTTCTGCATGTTTTGTGTATAGTTACGAGTCAGGGTAACGGGACGCACCTGATTATTGCTACGGCCTGCTGGACGCATATTGAAATCTCCGGCTTGAAACAAATGTGGCTGCGCATTATACGGACTTCCGGCGGTTATTCCTATCCTGAGAAGGCATCGATGGCTATAATCCTTCCACCTCTCCTTTTATAAACAGGAACGTCTATGATCCGCAGTATGACCGCCTACGCCCGGCGTGAAATCAAGGGTGAATGGGGGAGCGCAACCTGGGAAATGCGCTCGGTAAAACCAGCGTTATCTGGAAACTTTTTCGTCTGCCGGAGCAGTTCCGTAGCCTTGAACCTGTCGTTCGCGAGCGTATTCGTTCTCGCCTGACACGCGGTAAAAAGTGGAATGTACCCTGCGCTATGAGCCAGATGTTAGCGCGCAAGGTGAGTTGATCCTCAACGAAAAACTGGCTAAACAGCTGGTAACTGCCCGCGAACTGGGTAAAAATGCAGGAGTGACGAAGGGAAATCAACCCGGTTGATATTCTACGCTGGCCGGGCGTGATGGCAGCCCAGGAGCAGGATCCGACGCCATTGCCGCTGAAATTCTCGCGGCGCTGGATGGTACGCTGGACGACTTTATTGTCGCGCGCGAAACCGAAGGTCAGGCACTGAAAGCATTGATCGAGCAGCGTCTGGAAGGCGTCACCGCCGAAGTGGTCAAAGTCCGCGCCCATATGCCGGAAATCCTGCAATGGCAGCGTGAGCGTCTGGTCGCGAAGCTGGAAGATGCTCAGGTGCAGTTGGAAAACAACCGTCTGGAGCAGGAGTTGGTTCTGCTGGCACAACGAATTGACGTTGCCGAAGAACTGGACCGCCTCGAAGCGCATGTTAAAGAGACGTACAACATTCTGAAGAAAAAAAAGAAGCCGTTGGTCGTCGTCTGGACTTTATGATGCAGGAGTTTAACCGCGAGTCGAACACTCTTGCGTCGAAATCTATCAATGCCGAAGTGACAAACTCTGCCATCGAGCTGAAAGTGTTGATTGAGCAAATGCGTGAGCAGATTCAGAACATTGAATAACTCGTAACGCCAATTCTTACTTTTCAGCCTTCACAAATGCCGCCCACTCAAACAGAGCGGCATTTTTCTTCCCCGCAACTTTCAATTCTGTTTTGCGTGCCTGCTCCAGATTTTGCGATGTCTTTTTGCCCAGCACACTGAGAACGTGAGATACTCACAACTGTATATAAAACAGTTACAGATTTACTTTCTTTGCAATCGATATCACATGGAGTGGGCAATGAACGAACATCATCAACCTTTTGAAGAAATACGGCATTATGGCACTGAAGGGCAAGAATTTTGGTCAGCGAGAGAATTGGCACCGTTACTGGATTATCGGGACTGGCGCAATTTTCAAAAAGGTACTGGCCCGCGCGACTCAAGCGTGCGAAGCCAGCAATCAAGCTGCATCTGACCATTTCGTTGAAACCACCAAAATGGTTGTATTAGGTTCAGGGGCTCAACGAGAACTTGAAGATGTTCATCTCTCCCGCTATGCCTGTTACCCGGTAGTACAAAACGGCGACCCCGCGAAACCGGTCATTGCGGCAGGGCAGACTTATTTTGCTATCCAGACCCGACGGCAGGAGCTTGCTGACGATGAAGCATTTAAGCAACTTCGTGAAGACGAAAAGCGTCTGTTTCTGAGAAATGAGTTGAAAGAACATAACAAAACAATTGGTTGAGGCAGCACAGCAAGCTGGGGTAGCGACAGCTACTGATTTCGCCATATTTCAGAATCATGGTTACCGGGGGCTGTATGGTGGATTAGATCAGAAAGCTATTCATCAGCGGAAGGGGCTGAAAAAGAGTCAGAAGATCCTGGATCATATGGGTTCAACAGAACTGGCGGCTAATCTCTTTCGAGCTACCCAAACAGAAGAAAAACTCAAGCGGGATGGCGTGAATTCAAAACAGCAAGCAAACACCACACACTTTGACGTGGGTCGCAAGGTGAGGCAAAACCATTCAGGAACTTGGCGGAACCATGCCTGAGGAGTTGCCGACCCCGCAGGTCAGCATCAAGCAGTTGGAAAACAGTGTAAAAATTACAGAGAAGAAATAGCAGAAACTAAAAACTCTTTTTGTTGATTGAGACACCCGATGCGTAAGCCAAGGTCCAGGGTGAACACAATGGCTAAATATTGCACCTTTCTTTTCCTTTTTCCCCTCAGTTTTAACCTATTTTTTCTTATGCATTTTCTCAGACAAGAAGTCAGAAGAATGCATCTCTGCTACAGCAAATAGCGATTTCACATAACTACAAGTTATCAATTTCCTCACCTTAAAAAATCTCAATCGTGACAATGCGCACAAATCGCTACCCTGCCAGACAGATTTTTAGGGAGAGAACCATGCTGTTACACATTTTGTATTTGGTTGGCATTACTGCCGAAGCCATGACGGGGGCGCTGGCGGCCGGGCGACGGCGCATGGATACATTTGGCGTAATTATTATTGCGACCGCCACCGCAATTGGCGGAGGGTCAGTGCGCGATATTCTGCTGGGCCACTATCCGCTTGGCTGGGTCAAACACCCGGAATATGTGATTATCGTCGCTACCGCCGCAGTACTCACCACTATCGTTGCTCCTGTAATGCCTTACCTGCGCAAAGTGTTTCTGGTGCTCGATGCGCTCGGACTGGTGGTCTTTTCTATCATTGGCGCACAGGTTGCACTGGATATGGGGCACGGCCCAATTATTGCCGTTGTCGCGGCGGTAACCACCGGCGTGTTTGGCGGCGTTTTGCGCGATATGTTCTGTAAACGCATCCCACTGGTATTCCAGAAAGAGTTGTATGCCGGTGTCTCATTTGCCTCCGCCGTGCTGTACATCGCGCTGCAACACTATGTTTCTAACCATGATGTGGTGATTATCTCCACCCTGGTATTCGGCTTTTTTGCCCGTTTACTGGCGCTACGTCTTAAGCTGGGATTACCGGTTTTTTACTACAGCCACGAAGGTCACTAAGGTTCAAAATTCCGTGATCTGCTGGGCAGCCAGCCAACTGCCCAGCTTCTTGATTTGCGCATTTTCCTTCCATTCAATAACCTGTCTGGCGCGCCCAGATCCAATCCCCGGCAGCTGCTGCCAGAACTGTTCCGTGCTAACTAAAAGTTGCGACCAGGACCGTTCATCACTGGCATTAAGCGCCGCCCGGGTTAGCGGTATTCCCATTGCCATCACCCAGCGAGTAAAAAGGCTGCTTACGAGCCTGATTAAACTGATGCCATAACTGCGCACTTTTACTTTTCGCGATCCCCGGCGTGTTCTGTAATTGCTCTGGCGTTAATAAAAGCCAGGAAAAGATATGCTCAAAGCGATGAGTCTGATGCAGCGCGCGCCAACCGGCCTCACCAATGCCATCCAGCCCCAGAACCTGTTTTGACCCCAGCCAGACTAAGCGTGAAATGAACTGTTCCTGACAAACATCAGAAGCAAAGTAGCAGGTCAACGAGTTAAAGCGGTTTTCTGGTGGTGTCGGTTTTGTACGTTCTGCACCGCGCCAGACCACATCATCAATGCGAGGAATACCCTGACCGGCAAGGCTGACGAGGATCTGATCACCAGGTGCAATATCCCACTCCTGCCAGCGCCTGACGGAACCAATATTCACCCGCTGGACTTTTTTATCATCCAGCATGACAGGTGCGAGTGACGCAACCACCGATATTTTACCGCTCTTACCCACCGCAAACTGAATCGCCTTCACTTCGGCAACCTGAGCTACAGGTTGATATTTCCAGGCCACCAGCCACTCCGCCTGGCCCGGTAGCCAATGGCGGGATTCTGGCTCTTTCGCCGCTCGTACAACTACGCCATCGGTGACGAAGGGTAATTTCGCTTTCCACCACTCATTGCGTACGCGCGCAACCTCATCAGCATTTTTCACCGCACGGGTATACGTCTGCGTTAGAGTAAAACCTGCGGTAGCCAGCTCCTTTAAACGATCGGTCATTAACTTCGGTCCATCCGGCCATGCCCAGACAAAAACGTTCAGTGAATTCAGCGTGTCGCTATCGTCCTGCGCATCATCAGGCCAGCAACTTTGAGCGGGCATTTTATTCCCCCCATTTGTTGTTGGATATGCCCCTCGCGCTGGAGAAATATTTCCCCCCTGAAGCGTACTATTGGCTAAAGGCCCGCTAACGGTTCGCGGCACAGCGGAAATTAAGCGAACTTTCTGCGTCCAGTCCTCGCCTTTCAGGCCATTGCCGCGACTGATTGCTTTGTTCAGTTTCCCGTCCCGATAAACCGGGTTACCGCAACGCCATCAACTTTTGGCTGCACCCAAAGATCGCTACGTTCGCGCATCCACAGACTTAATGTGTTTTTATCCGCCATTTTGCGTACACCCGTATGGGCAACCGGATGCATAACCGCACCGTTTAAAGGCGGCATCATAGCGTCGCGATGCGTCTCTTCACCAAAACAGCGTTGCCACTGCGTAAGACGGGCGCTTAACTGATCGTAAACACCGTCTTCCACCTCACTTTTTCCTTCCTTCCAGTAGTCATCGTCCCACTGTTTTATTTGCTGTTGCAGGCGGAAATTTCTTCCTGTGCTCTGGCTGGCGACCAGGCCGGACAGACCGCCCACAGATGATTGCCAGCACAAGATACTTATTAATATCGCCATCCATACTTTCATCATCACCTCCGCTGTAGATAGTCAGGCAGATATACAACGTGATGAAAGCAAAGCCGAGTGGCAAAAACGGAGTCTGCGAGGACGCTTCCTGAGAATCGTCTTTATTGCAGTGAATGACAGGCAATGCGGAAGCAGCTACGCAAAACGCAATAACTTTTGCGCAAAAAAGTGTGAGCAAGGGGCTACGTCACATGCCCGCGCCGTGTATAATAAGCTTCGTATGTAGGCTTTATTTCGCTAATCACATACGAAAGATACTCATGGCTCAAGGCACGCTTTATATTGTTTCTGCCCCCAGTGGCGCGGGTAAATCCAGCCTGATTCAGGCTTTATTAAAAACCCAACCGTTGTATGACACCCAGGTTTCTGTTTTCACACACCACACGCCAACCGCGTCCTGTGAAGTCCACGGTGAACATTATTTCTTTGTTAATCATGATGAATTTAAAGAAATGATTAGCAGAGATGCGTTCCTCGAACACGCAGAAGTTTTTGGTAATTACTATGGCACTTCGCGTGAGGCCATTGAGCAAGTCCTGGCGACCGGTGTCGATGTTTTTCTCGATATCGACTGGCAGGGTGCGCAGCAAATTCGCCAGAAGATGCCGCACGCGCGGAGTATCTTTATTTTACCGCCGTCCAAAATTGAACTGGACCGCCGTCTACGCGGTCGCGGTCAGGACAGCGAAGAGGTCATTGCAAAGCGTATGGCGCAAGCTGTTGCAGAAATGAGCCATTACGCCGAATATGATTATCTGATTGTGAATGATGACTTCGATACCGCGTTGACCGATTTGAAGACCATTATTCGCGCCGAACGTCTGCGCATGAGCCGCCAAAGGCAGCGTCATGACGCTTTAATCAGCAAATTGTTGGCAGACTGAACCTGATTTCAGTATCATGCCCAGTCATTTCTTCACCTGTGGAGCTTTTTAAGTATGGCACGCGTAACTGTTCAGGACGCTGTAGAGAAAATTGGTAACCGTTTTGACCTGGTACTGGTCGCCGCGCGTCGCGCTCGTCAGATGCAGGTAGGCGGAAAGGATCCGCTGGTACCGGAAGAAAACGATAAAACCACTGTAATCGCGCTGCGCGAAATCGAAGAAGGTCTGATCAACAACCAGATCCTCGACGTTCGCGAACGCCAGGAACAGCAAGAGCAGGAAGCCGCTGAATTACAAGCCGTTACCGCTATTGCTGAAGGTCGTCGTTAATCACAAAGCGGGTCGCCCTTGTATCTGTTTGAAAGCCTGAATCAGCTGATTCAAAAACTACCTGCCGGAAGACCAAATCAAGCGTCTGCGGCAGGCGCATCTCGTTGCACGTGATGCTCACGAGGGCAAACACGTTCAAGCGGTGAACCCTATATCACGCACCCGGTAGCTGTTGCCTGCATTCTGGCCGAGATGAAACTCGACTATGAAACGCTTATGGCAGCGCTGCTGCATGACGTGATTGAAGATACTCCCGCCACCTACCAGGACATGGAACAGCTTTTTGGTAAAAGCGTCGCCGAGCTGGTAGAGGGGGGTGTCGAAACTTGATAAGCTCAAGTTCCGCGATAAGAAAGAGGCGCAGGCCGAAAACTTTCGCAAGATGATTATGGCGATGGTGCAGGATATCCGCGTCATTCTCATCAAACTTGCCGACCGTACCCACAACATGCGCACGCTGGGCTCACTTCGCCCGGACAAACGTCGCCGCATCGCCCGTGAAACTCTCGAAATTTATAGCCCGCTGGCGCACCGTTTAGGTATCCACCACATTAAAAACCGAACTCGAAGAGCTGGGTTTTGAGGCGCTGTATCCCAATCGTTACCGCGTAATTAAAGAAGTGGTGAAAGCCGCGCGCGGCAACCGTAAAGAGATGATCCAAAAAATCCTCTCTGAAATCGAAGGGCGTTTGCAGGAAGCGGGAATACCGTGCCGCGTCAGTGGTCGCGAGAAGCATCTTTATTCGATTTACTGCAAAATGGTGCTCAAAGAGCAGCGTTTTCACTCGATCATGGACATCTACGCTTTCCGCGTGATCGTCAATGATTCCGACACCTGTTATCGCGTGCTCGGCCAGATGCATAGCCTGTATAAGCCGCGTCCGGGTCGCGTGAAAGACTACATCGCCATTCCAAAAGCGAACGGCTATCAGTCGTTGCACACCTCGATGATTGGCCCGCACGGCGTGCCGGTTGAGGTCCAAATCCGTACCGAAGATATGGATCAGATGGCGGAGATGGGTGTTGCCGCGCACTGGGCTTATAAAGAGCACGGCGAAACCAGCACGACTGCACAAATCCGCGCCCAGCGCTGGATGCAAAGCCTGCTGGAGCTGCAACAAAGCGCCGGTAGCTCGTTTGAATTTATCGAGAGCGTTAAATCCGATCTCTTCCCGGATGAGATTTACGTTTTTTCACACCGGAAGGGCGCATTGTCGAACTGCCTGCCGGTGCAACGCCCGTCGACTTCGCTTATGCAGTGCATACCGATATCGGTCATGCCTGCGTGGGCGCACGCGTCGACCGCCAGCCTTACCCGCTGTCGCAGCCGCTTACTAGCGGTCAAACCGTTGAAATCATTACCGCACCGGGCGCTCGCCCGGAATGCCGCGTGGCTGAACTTTGTCGTTAGCTCGAAAGCGCGCGCCAAAAATTCGTCAGTTGCTGAAAACCTCAAGCGTGATGATTCCGTTAGTCTGGGCCGTCGTCTGCTCAACCATGCTTTGGGTGGTAGCCGTAAGCTGAATGAAATCCCGCAGCAAAATATTCAGCGCGAGCTGGATCGTATGAAGCTGGCAACGCTTGACGATCTGCTGGCAGAAATCGGACTTGGTAACGCAATGAGCGTGGTGGTCGCGAAAAAAATCTGCAACATGGGGACGCCTCCATTCCACCGGCAACCCAAAGTCACGGACATCTGCCCATTAAAGGTGCCGATGGCGTGCTGATCACCTTTTGCGAAATGCTGCCGCCCTATTCCTGGCGACCCGATTATCGCCCACGTCAGCCCCGGTAAAGGTCTGGTGATCCACCATGAATCCTGCCGTAACATCCGTGGCTACCAGAAAGAGCCAGAGAAGTTTATGGCTGTGGGATGGGATAAAGAGACGGCGCAGGAGTTCATCACCGAAATCAAGGTGGAGATGTTCAATCATCAGGGCGCGCTGGCAAACCTGACGGCGGCAATTAACACCACGACTTCGAATATTCAAAGTTTGAATACGGAAGAGAAAGATGGTCGCGTCTACAGCGCCTTTATTCGTCTGACCGCTCGTGACCGTGTGCATCTGGCGAATATCATGCGCAAAATCCGCGTGATGCCAGACGTGATTAAAGTCACCCGAAACCGAAATTAATGTTTTATGAACCCAACACGTTATGCACGCATCTGCGAAATGCTCGCCAGGCGGCAGCCTGATCTGACCGTCTGCATGGAGCAGGTCCACAAACCTCATAACGTTTCTGCGATTATTCGTACCGCAGATGCCGTTGGCGTACATGAAGTTCACGCCGTCTGGCCTGGTAGCCGCATGCGTACCATGGCCTCTGCGGCGGCGGGTAGCAACAGTTGGGTGCAGGTGAAAACGCACCGCACCATTGGCGATGCCGTCGCTCATCTCAAAGGCCAGGGCATGCAAATTCTGGCAACCCATCTTTCTGATAACGCTGTCGATTTTCGCGAAATTGATTACACTCGCCCGACCTGCATTTTGATGGGTCAGGAGAAAACGGGCATCACTGAGGAAGCGTTGGCCCTGGCAGATCAGGACATCATCATTCCGATGATCGGCATGGTGCAGTCGCTGAATGTTTCCGCTTGCCTCAGCCCGTCATTCTTTACGAAGCCCAGCGTCAGCGGCAAAATGCAGGCATGTACCTGCGTGAAAACAGCATGTTGCCGGAAGCAGAGCAACAACGCCTGTTGTTTGAAGGCGGCTATCCGGTGCTGGCGAAAGTCGCAAACGCAAAGGCCTGCCTTACCCCACGTCAATCAGCAAGGCGAGATCGAAGCGATGCCGACTGGTGGGCTACCATGCAGGCTGCAGGGTAAGGGTGCCATGAAAGGTCGCCTGTTAGATGCTGTCCCGCTCAGTTCCCTAACGGGCGTTGGCGCAGCGCTTAGTAACAAGCTGGCGAAAATCAACCTGCAGACTGTGCAGGATCTACTTACACCTTCCCCTGCGCTACGAAGATCGCACCCATCTCTACCCCATCGGAGAACTACTACCGGGCGTTTATGCCACGGTGGAAGGCGAAGTGCTGAACTGCAATATCTCCTTCGGCGGTCGGCGGATGATGACCTGCCAGATCAGCGACGGTTTCCGGCATTCTCACCATGCGCTTTTTTCAACTTCAACGCGGCAATGAAAAATAGCCTGGCGACGGGCCGCCGCGTGTTGGCCTATGGAGAAGCAAAGCGCGGTAAATATGGTGCGGAGATGATCCACCCGGAATACCGCGTGCAGGGCGATCTCAGTACGCCAGAGTTGCAGGAAACGCTCACGCCGGTTTATCCAACAACGGAAGGCGTAAAGCAGGCCACGCTGCGTAAATAACCGACCAGGCGCTGGATCTGCTCGACACCTGCGCCATTGAAGAACTTCTGTCGCCGGAGCTGTCACAAGGAATGATGACGCTACCGGAAGCGTTGCGCACTTTGCACCGCCCGCCGCCGACGCTGCAACTTAGCGATCTGGAAACCGGGCAGCATCCGGCGCAACGTCGTCTGATTCTGGAAGAACTGCTGGCGCATAACCTCAGCATGTTAGCCTTACGCGCCGGAGCGCAACGTTTCCATGCCCAGCCGCTGAGCGCCAATGACACGCTGAAAAATAAACTTCTTGCCGCCTTACCGTTCAAGCCAACGGGCGCTCAGGCTCGCGTGGTGGCGGAGATCGAGCGCGATATGGCGCTGAATGTGCCGATGATGCGCCTGGTACAGGGCGATGTAGGTTCCGGTAAAACGCTGGTCGCTGCCCTCGCCGCGCTGCGTGCGATTGCCCACGGCAAACAGGTGGCATTGATGGCACCAACCGAATTACTCGCCGAACAGCACGCCAATAACTTCCGCAACTGGTTTGCACCGCTCGGTATCGAAGTGGGCTGGCTCGCCGGTAAGCAGAAAGGTAAAGCGCGACTGTCTCAGCAGGAAGCCATCGCCAGCGGTCAGGTGCAGATGATTGTTGGTACGCACGCCATCTTCCAGAACAGGTGCAGTTTAACGGCCTGGCGCTGGTGATTATCGACGAACAGCATCGTTTTGGCGTGCATCAGCGTCTGGCATTGTGGGAGAAAGGCCAGCAGCAGGGCTTCCATCCGCATCAGTTGATCATGACCGCCACGCCGATCCCCCGCACGCTGGCAATGACTGCGTATGCCGATCTCGATACCTCGGTGATAGATGAGCTGCCGCCAGGCCGCACGCCAGTGACTACGGTCGCTATTCCTGATACCCGCCGTACCGACATCATTGACCGCGTGCGCCACGCCTGCATGACTGAAGGTCGTCAGGCGTACTGGGTTTGTACGTTGATTGAAGAGTCAGAGTTACTGGAAGCGCAGGCGGCGGAAGCTACCTGGGAAGAGTTGAAACTGGCGCTACCAGAGTTGAATGTTGGCCTGGTACACGGGCGGATGAAACCTGCCGAGAAACAGGCGGTGATGGCGTCGTTTAAACAAGGTGAGCTACACCTGCTGGTTGCCACAACTCGTTATTGAAGTCGGCGTTGATGTGCTAACGCCAGTCTGATGATTATCGAAAACCCGGAGCGTCTGGGTCTGGCGCAGTTGCACCAGCTACGTGGGCGTGTAGGTCGTGGCGCGGTGGCTTCTCACTGCGTGCTGCTCTATAAAACGCCGCTTTCTAAAAACGGCGCAAATTGCCTGCAAGTGCTGCGCGACAGCAACGACGGGTTTGTGATTGCACAAAAGATCTGGAGATTCGCGGCCCTGGCGAATTGTTAGGCACTCGTCAGACGGGTAATGCTGAATTTAAAGTGGCGGATTTACTGCGCGATCAGGCGATGATCCCGGAAGTTCAGCGCCTGGCACGCCATATTCACGAACGTTACCCACAACAGGCAAAAAGCCCTGATAGAACGCTGGATGCCGGAGACGGAACGTTACTCGAATGCGTAAAAGGCGGCGAGAAGACCCCGCCATTTCAGGTTACCCTACCTTCCTGCCGGATGTGCTTCGTCCTACAAAAACTTATAAATTCAATAAATTGCGAATCAATGCGCAGCCTTGATAAGCGAAGCGTATCAGGCATTTGTCTTTGTTGCGGCGGCACTTCTACCGCCGCTTCATCGGTTAACCCGCAAAAATCGGCAACATCAAATACAGCTTAATCACCAGCGCGTTAACGATATCAATAAAGAACGCACCGACCATCGGCACTACCAGGAAGGCCATGTGCGACGGGCCAAAACGTTCAGTGATCGCCTGCATGTTGGCGATTGCCGTTGGCGTTGCACCGAGACCAAAACCACAGTGACCCGCAGCCAGCACTGCCGCATCGTAGTTTTTGCCCATCATGCGCCGGTAACAAAGATGGCATACAACGCCATGAAGATGGTCTGTACCACCAGAATCGCCAGCATCGGCAGCGCCAGCGAAGCCAGCTCCCCACAGTTTCAGCCCCATCAGCGCCATCGCCAGGAACAACGACAGGCTTACGTTACCCAGCACTGATACCGCACGCTCAAAGACGCGGTAAAAGCCCATCATTGACAGACCGTTGCTCAGAATCACGCCAACAAAACAGTACACAGACGAAGGTCGGCAGTTCAAAAGCAGTGCCAGCCAAAAAGTTGCGCAACAATTTTTCCCCCACCGTCAGGCAGATAGCAATCAGCGCGATAGTTTCAATCAGCACCAGCGAGGTGATCATGCGGCCCACATCCGGCTTTTCAAACGCCGTCGGGACTTCCTGGTCATCCGGAATACCGTTCGGCGTGGTGGAGTGTTTCACCAGATAGCGCGCCACCGGACCGCCAATCAAGCCGCCCAGCACCAGACCGAACGTTGCACAGGCCATCGCCACTTCTGTCGCATTGGTGAAGCCATAACGTTCAATGAACAATTTACTCCATGCAGCTCCCGTACCGTGACCGCCGGAAAGCGTAATAGAACCGGCCAACAGCCCCATCAGCGGATCAAGCCCTAACAGGCTAGCCATACCAATGCCAATGGCATTTTGCATCACCAACAGACCAACAACCACAATCAGGAAGATGCCAACCACACGCCCACCGGCACGCAAACTGGCAATGTTGGCGTTCAGGCCAATGGTGGCGAAGAATGCCAGCATTAACGGATCGCGCAGGGACATATCAAAAGTTGACTTCCCCAGCCCATGCTTTTTTTCAGTACCAGTAGCGCCAGCGCCACCAACAAACCGCCCGCAACAGGTTCCGGTATGGTGTATTTCTTCAAAAAGGAGACGGAATGGACCAACTTTACGCCCGAGCAGCAACGTCAGCGTTGCGGCAACAAGCGTTGCTAAAAAGTATCGAGATGAAACATAGTTACTCCTTTTGTATCCGCATCACTCTTTCATACTGTCATACTTCATCGCGCAGTGGCAACTTCATGAACTATGACGGGTATCGAGTTATGCTTTCCCCGTCAAATTCTCAGCTGTTAATGAACAAATGGCATGATTTTAAGCAGAAAAATACCAAAAAGTTATATAAAAAGTGCATTTATCTCATTTAAATATTTATATGAAGATGTGGCAAACGTTTGCTTTTCTCTTTCGGTCAGCTAAAATGCCCGCTTTGCTACCACGGGATTGTTTTCGATGTCTGTTTCCACCCTCGAGTCAGAAAAATGCGCAACCGGTTGCGCAGACTCAAACAGCGAACTGATTTACCGTCTTGAAGATCGTCCGCCGCTTCCTCAAACCCTGTTTGCCGCCTGTCAGCATTTGCTGGCGATGTTCGTTGCGGTGATCACGCCAGCGCTATTAATCTGCCAGGCGCTGGGTTTACCGGGCACAAGACACGCAACTACATTATTAGTATGTCGCTGTTTGCCTCCGGTGTGGCATCGATTATTCAAATTAAGGCCTCTGGGTCCGTTGGCCCGGCTGTTCATTCAGGGTACCCAGCGCTTCCAACTTTGTTGCCCCGCTGATTGGGCGGTACCGGCGCTGAAAACCGGTGGTGCTGATGTTCCTACCATGATGGCGGCTTTGTTCGGCACGTTGATGCTGGCAAGTTGCACCGAGATGGTGATCTCCCGCGTTCTGCATCTGGCGCGCCGCATTATTACGCCACTGGTTTCTGGCGTTGTGGTGATGATTATCGGCCTGTCGCTAATTCAGGTGGGGCTGACCTCAATTGGCGGCGGTTACGCAGCCATGAGCGATAACACATTCGGCGCACCGAAAAATCTGCTGCTGGCAGGCGTGGTCTTAGCCTTAATTATCCTGCTTAACCGTCAACGTAACCCTTACTTACGCGTGGCCTCACTGGTGATTGCGATGGCGGCCGGATATGCGCTGGCGTGGTTTATGGGCATGTTGCCAGAAAGCAACGAACCGATGACGCAAAAGAACTGATTATGGTGCCAACGCCGCTCTATTACGGTCTTGGCATTGAATGGAGTCTTCTGCTGCCGCTGATGCTGGTCTTTATGATCACTTCGCTGGAAACCAGTGGCGATATCACGGCGACCTCTGACGTTTTCCGAACAGCCAGTGTCCGGTCCGCTGTACATGAAACGCCTGAAAGGCGGCGTGCTGGCAAACGGCCTGAACTCGTTTGTTTCGGCGGTGTTTAACACCTTCCCGAACTCCTGCTTCCGGGCAGAACAACGGAGTGATCCAGTTGACCGGTGTTGCCAGCCGCTATGTCGGTTTTGTCGTCGCGCTGATGTTGATCGTGCTGGGTCTGTTCCCGGCAGTGAGCGGTTTTGTACAACACATTCCAGAACCGGTTCTGGGCGGCGCAACGCTTGTAATGTTTGGCACTATCGCCGCCTCCGGTGTGCGTATCGTTTCTCGTGAGCCGCTGAACCGTCGGGCGATTCTGATTATCGCGCTGTCGCTGGCGGTCGGCCTGGGCGTGTCTCAGCAGCCGCTGATTTTGCAGTTTGCCCCCTGAATGGCTGAAAAACCTGCTCTCCTCCGGGATCGCCGCGGGCGGTATTACTGCCATCGTGCTGAATCTGATTTTCCCCACCAGAAAAACAGTAATTCACTGGCGGCGGTAAGATAATTACCGCCGCAGTTCTCACCTCTTTCACCATTCCCGCCTTGAGGGGATTGCGCGTAAATCGTGCATAACTCCCTTTATGTGCATTTCACGGGATGGAAGACCATGAAATTTATTGGGAAGCTGCTTCTCTACATTCTCATCGCTCTGTTAGTAGTGATCGCTGGCCTCTATTTTCTTCTGCAAACCCGCAGGGGAGCAGAACATATCAGCGCATGGGTTTCCGAGAATAGCGACTATCATCTGGCCTTCGGGGCGATGGATCACCGTTTTTCCGCGCCATCTCATATCGTGCTGGAGAACGTCACGTTTGGTCGTGATGGTCAGCCTGCGACCCTCGGTGGCAAAAAGTGTCGACATTGCGCTAAGCAGTCGGCAACTGACCGAACCACGCCATGTCGATACCATCCTGCTGGAAAACGGGACGCTGAATCTCACCGACCAGACCGCGCCGCTACCGTTCAAAGCCGATCGTCTGCAACTGCGTGATATGGCGTTTAATAGCCCGAATAGCGAATGGAAACTGAGCGCGCAGCGAAGTAAATGGCGGCGTGGTTCCGTGGTCACCAGAAGCCGGTAAAGTGCTGGGTACGAAGGCGCAGATTCAGTTTAGTGCCGGATCGCTTTCGCTCAATGATGTTCCTGCCACCAATGTACTGATTGAAGGCAGTATTGATAACGATCGCGTTACGCTGACTAACCTGCTGGTGCCGACATCGCGCGCGGGACATTAACCGGAAACGCGCAGCGTAACGCCGACGGCAGCTGGCAAGTGGAAAATCTGCGCATGGCGGATATCCGTCTACAAAGCGAAAAATCGCTAGCCGACTTCTTTGCGCCATTACGCTCTGTCCCGTCGTTGCAGATTGGTCGCCTGGAAGTGATCGATGCTCGTCTGCAAGGTCCGGACTGGGCGGTGACCGACCTCGATCTCAGCTTGCGCAACATGACCTTCAGTAAAGATGACTGGCAGACACAAGAAGGCAAACTGTCGATGAACGCTAGCGAGTTCATTTATGGTTCGCTGCATTTATTTGACCCGATTATAAACGCGGAATTTTCCCCGCAGGGGCGTAGCGCTGCGCCAGTTCACCAGCCGCTGGGAAGGGGGCATGGTCAGAACGTCAGGGAACTGGCTGCGTGACGGGAAAACGTTGATCCTTGATGATGCGGCAATTGCCGAGCTGGAATATACCTTGCCGAAAAACTGGCAACAGTTGTGGATGGAAACGACACCCGGCTGGTTAAACAGCCTGCAACTGAAGAGATTTAGCGCCAGCCGCAATCTCCGATCATTGATATCGACCCTGACTTCCCGTGGCAGCTCACCGCGCTCGATGGTTACGGTGCCAATCTGACGCTGGTTACCGATCATAAATGGGGCGTCTGGAGTGGCTCGGCGAATCTGAATGCCGCCGCCGCGACGTTTAATCGTGTTGATATTCGTCGCCCATCGCTGGCGCTAACCGCCAACAGCAGCACGGTGAATATCAGCGAACTGAGTGCATTTACTGAAAAAGGCATTCTGGAAGCCACCGCCAGTGTTTCACAAACGCCACAACGTCAGACCCATATCAGCCTGAATGGACGCGGTGTGCCGGTGAATATTTTGCAACAGTGGGGATGGCCTGAATTACCGTTGACTGGCGACGGCAATATTCAGCTTACCGCCAGTGGCGATATTCAGGCCAATGTCCCGCTGAAACCTACGGTTAGCGGGCAATTGCATGCCGTGAACGCCGCAAAGCAGCAAGTGACTCAAACCATGAATGCGGGCGTCGTTTCCAGCGGTGAAGTTACGTCGGCAGAGCTGGTGCAGTAAACATCAATCTCGCCGGGTACGACTCAGACGTACCCGGCATTCCATCAATAGATTACAACGTAATTGTCAGCGCATTCCTTTGAGGCGTCACCACCAGCCCCTGCTCACTTTCAGCCTGCGAACCGCCTTGCAGACCATTTACTTTCACAACATTGCGCAAGCACAGCGTCCAGTTCTTCGCCTCGCCCGCACCAGTCACAGTAATCGTGTTGCCAATACGTGCTGCTTTTAAAGTAAAGATCACCGAACCGTCAGCAGTGGGCACTTCACAGACGGCTTCATGCCCGTCTTGCAGATTAAAAGAGGTGGAATGCTGTACCTTCGTGCCACGCATAATCGGGACGTTGATCGTTGTTGCCCAGCGCCAGTAGGGTGCTATCACGCACATAAACGGGCAGACTCAGGAAGCTGTGCTGCTGTTTATGCCAGCGACTACCGTCGAGTTCATCGTTGTGCCACAGGTGTGTCCAACGACCTTCCGGCAGGTAGAACTGCACATCGCCCGCTTCCAGAACAACACAGGCGCAACCATCACGTTGTCGCCTAACATGTATTGACGGTCAAGGTAATCACAAGCCGGATCGTCCGGGAACTCCATCATCATGGCCCGCATCATCGGCGTACCCGCACGCGCAGCTTCAATACAGATACGGCATCATGCGGCATTTCAGTTGCGTGAAGAAGCGCACCACATCACAGGACTCATCATCGTAGGCCCACGGCACACGATAAGATTTGCTGCCATGTAAACGACTATGGCTGGAGAGCAAACCAAACGCGCACCAGCGTTTGTAAACGTGCGCCGGCGCGGTGTTCTCAAATCCACCGATATCATGGCTCCAGAAACCAAAACCGGAAAGGCCAATAGACAAACCACCGCGCAGGCTTTCCGCCATTGATTCGTAGTTGGCGTAACGTCGCCACCCCAGTGTACCGGGAATTTCTGCGCACCAACGGAGGCCGAGCGGGCAAAACAAGACAGCTTCTTCCTCACCAACGGTGTCCTTGAGCACGTTCCACACCAGTTCGTTGTAGATGTACGCATAATGGTTATGCATTTTCTGCGGATCGGAACCGTCAAACCACTGAACATCGGTTGGGGATACGTTCGCCAAAGTCGGTCTTAAAGCAATCAACGCCCATCGCGACCAGACCTTTCAGTTTGTCGGCGTACCATTTGCAGGCATCCGGATTGGTAAAGTCATAAAATCGCCAGACCTGGCTGCCATTTATCCCACTGCCACAGCGAACCGTCCGGGCGTTTGAGTAAATAACCTTTCTTTGTAACTCTTTAAAGACCGGGGATTTTTGTCCCAATATAGGGTTAACCCAGACGCAGATTTTCAGCCCTTTCGCTTTCAGGCGGCGGATCATCCCTTCCGGGTCCGGGAAAGTCAGCGGGTCCCACTCAAAATCGCACCACTGGAAGGCTTTCATCCAGAAACAGTCAAAGTGGAAAACATGCAGCGGCAGATTGCGTTCCGCCATACCATCGATAAAGCTGTTTACCGTCGCTTCGTCGTAGTTGGTGGTAAATGAAGTGGTTAGCCACAGGCCGAAGGACCATGCGGGCGGCAGCGCCGGACGACCAGTAAAAACGGGTATAACGATCAAGTACCGCTTTCGGCGTCGGACCATCGATAACAAAGTATTCGAGATATTCACTCTCAACGCTGAACTGCACTTTTGAGACTTTCTCCGATCCCACTTCAAAAGAGACGCATTGAGGATGATTGACCAGTACCCCATAACCACGGTTAGTCATATAGAACGGGATATTTTTTTATACGCCTGTTCAGTACTTGTGCCGCCGTCCCGGTTCCGGTCTCTACCGTCTGACCATTTGCGCACCAGGGCAGTAAAGCGCTCTCCCAGACCGTAAACTGTTTCGCCAACGCCAAGATCCAGCCGCTCAAACATATAATTTCGTTGATTATTCGTGTCCTGCACGTAGTAATGCCGATCAGTTAAGGATCAGTTGACCGATCCAGTGGCTGTGTAAGAATCCGGAAACGCTCACTCGTTTCCGGATTTTTTTATGCACATTGGACAGGCTCTTGATCTGGTATCCCGTTACGATTCTCTGCGTAACCCACTGACTTCTCTGGGGGATTACCTCGACCCCGAACTCATCTCTCGTTGCCTTGCCGAATCAGGTACTGTAACGCTACGCAAGCGCCGTCTTCCCCTCGAAATGATGGTCTGGTGTATTGTTGGCATGGCGCTTGAGCGTAAAGAACCTCTTCACCAGATTGTGAATCGCCTGGACATCATGCTGCCGGGCAATCGCCCCTTCGTTGCCCCCAGTGCTGTTATTCAGGCCCGCCAGCGCCTGGGAAGTGAGGCTGTCCGCCGCGTGTTCACGAAAACAGCGCAGCTCTGGCATAACGCCACGCCGCATCCGCACTGGTGCGGCCTGACCCTGCTGGCCATCGATGGTGTGTTCTGGCGCACACCGGATACACCAGAGAACGATGCAGCCTTCCCTCGCCAGACACATGCCGGGACCCCGGCGCTCTACCCGCAGGTCAAAATGGTCTGCCAGATGGAACTGACCAGCCATCTGCTGACGGCTGCAGCCTTCGGCACGATGAAGAACAGCGAAAATGAGCTTGCTGAGCAACTTATAGAACAAACCGGCGATAACACTCTGACGTTAATGGATAAAGGTTATTACTCACTGGGGTTGTTAAATGCCTGGAGCCTGGCGGGAGAACACCGCCACTGGATGATCCCTCTCAGAAAGGGAGCGCAATATGAAGAGATCAGAAAACTGGGTAAAGGCGATCATCTGGTGAAGCTGAAAACCAGCCCGCAGGCACGAAAAAAGTGGCCGGGACTGGGAAATGAGGTGACAGCCCGCCTGCTGACCGTGACGCGCAAAGGAAAAGTCTGCCATCTGCTGACGTCGATGACGGACGCCATGCGCTTCCCCGGAGGAGAAATGGCGGATCTGTACAGTCATCGCTGGGAAATCGAACTGGGATACAGGGAGATAAAACAGACGATGCAACTGAGCAGGCTGACGCTGAGAAGTAAAAAGCCTGAGCTTGTGGAGCAAGAGCTGTGGGGTGTCTTACTGGCTTATAATCTGGTGAGATATCAGATGATTAAAATGGCGGAACATCTGAAAGGTTACTGGCCAAATCAACTGAGCTTCTCAGAATCATGCGGAATGGTGATGAGAATGCTGATGACATTGCAGGGCGCTTCACCGGGACGTATACCGGAGCTGATGCGCGATCTTGCAAGTATGGGACAACTTGTGAAATTACCGACAAGAAGGGAAAGGGCCTTCCCGAGAGTGGTAAAGGAGAGGCCCAGGAAATACCCCACAGCCCCGAAAAAGAGCCAGTCAGTTGCTTAACTGACTGGCATTACACCTTCTGCTGACCGTTTTCGATGTACAAACCGAGCGGCGCATAGCTTTCATCATAGATGCCGCCGTTCATCGCCATCTGCACCTGACACTGACTATTAATATTCGCCAGCAGAGCATGTAACGTTCCCCACGCTTCGCCATTGGCTTTTTGCCAGTACATTTTCACCCGCTCTGTTTGAGGATTAACGGTATACGCCTGTACGGTCAGCGTCGGATCTGAGAGTGCGCAATCATCAGCGGCAACAGCAAACAAGGGAAGTAAGGTGAGGGCGAGAAAAATCCGTTTGAGATTCAAGGTGATCATTCCTTTACCAATGAGTAGCCGATGCGCCATTATAGGTCCTGGATGTGGGATTTTTTTATCCTGTTAGCGACCTTGACGAGTACCAAAAAGCGCGAAGTTCAACTATTGTTCTGTGGTGTTCTGTTGCGTGTTGACGGCAAAATTTTGCTGGCGTAACATGCGCGCACGATCACTCTAAGAGGACATTCGCCTTGGACACACCCAGTAGATACTGGCTCACTATCCTGTCATCCAGGATCAACTCCTAAGGCTATCCCTTTTTGCTGATAGCCTTAGCGGTTGTCAGCGACCTCAATTTTTCCCGTCGCGCTGAGTCAGGCTGTTTAATGGTCTGAAACCCAATTTGTTTCTGTGTGCCCACCGAACTGTCCGATATTTTAAGCATTGGGAGTCCCGGTCATGCTGAGCGCATTTCAACTGGAAAATAACCGACTGACCCGGCTGGAAGTCGAAGAGTCACAACCCCTTGTAAATGCAGTATGGATTGATCTTTGTCGAACCGGACGACGACGAGCGACTGCGCGTAGCAATCTGAACTTGGCCAGAGCCTGGCAACCCGCCCGGAACTGGAAGACATCGAAGCATCGGCACGTTTCTTTTGAAGACGATGACGGCCTGCATATTCACTCCTTCTTCTTCTTTGAAGATGCGGAAGATCACGCCGGTAACTCCACTGTGGCATTTACCATCCGTGATGGTCGTCTGTTTACTCTGCGTGAGCGTGAACTGCCTGCATTCCGTCTGTATCGTATGCGCGCCCGTAGCCAGTCAATGGTGGACGGTAACGCCTACGAGCTGCTGTTGATCTGTTCGAAACCAAAATCGAACAGTTGGCAGATGAAATTGAAAATATCTATAGCGACCGGAGCAGTTGAGCCGGGTGATTATGGAAGGGCATCAGGCGATGAGTACGACGAGGCGCTCTCCACTCTGGCGGAACTGGAAGATATCGGCTGGAAAAGTTCGCCTGTGTCTGATGGATACCCAGCGCGCGCTCAACTTCCTGCGTAAGCGCGTCCGGGTGGGCAACTGGAGCAGGCGCGTGAAATCCTGCGAGATATCGAATCCCTGCTGCCGCATAACGAATCCCTGTTCCAGAAGGTGAACTTCCTGATGCAGGCGGCAATGGGTTTTATCAACATCGAGCAGAACCGCATCATCAAAATTTTTCTCGGTGGTATCCGTGGTATTCCTGCCGCCAACGCTGGTTGCTTCCAGCTACGGGATGAACTTTGAGTTTATGCCAGAACTAAAGTGGAGTTTCGGCTACCCTGGCGCGATTATCTTTATGATCCTCGCGGGCCTGGCACCGTATCTGTACTTTAAGCGGAAGAACTGGTTGTAATATGAGTGCCGGATAAAGCTATTTTTTATCCGGCTTATTTCTAAAAATTGTCTTTTTTAAAGTCATGCAGATTGAAAACTCGCTCTATTTTATTTTCTTGTGTTAATTGATACTCAGTAAAATCGTTAATACCAATATGAGTGTTACGATAAGGGTATTCATTAATAACCATTAAGTAATTTTTCACGATGCAATTATCATTGCTCTTAATTGTCGGGAAACAGTAGAGATCTTCATACGGCCCTTCGATATATTTTTTATAGTCAGTGAAGCCATTACCGATATCAATGACATACCAGGTATGCCAACTACCTTCTGGTAGGGATGTTGATTTTAATTTCATTCTGATGCTTCAGATACCAATTTATTTTTATCGCTGTCAGTCCATGGCAGATGATCAACGACCAGAAAGACTGAACTGCCAGCATCAGAGTATGTATACAAAATCTGTACAGGACGCAATGTCCATAAATTATAGATGCAGCATAGAAGAAATAAACATAATATAATTTTCTGGAGTTTGCTTTTCATAGATAATTTTCGATTCTTTCGATAGTGTTAAAATTGGTGAAAAAAAGGTTTGAAAGCAAAGTCTTTATGCCGTTGTAAAAAGAACCATATGCGAAAAAATCTATATTTGCTGTAAGTCTTGTTTTTGATGTCAGTTACATCAAGACCGAAGTGGTCCTGTGCTACAAAATGAATTGTCGCACTCCATCCTATAGCGTATTTTTGAAAACTTAAAAGAGATATTTTTTGAGCTGAAATATCATGAACACTGATTCCTAAGCCATTAAAACTGTCCTCGAAGTCATTAAATTTATTTAGTCTTGATGAAAGTAATTTTGTTTTAATGCTTTGCAGGATAAGAGGTTGGTATCCTGTCGAGGGAGTTGAATTAATGCCATTTTCGATACATTCTTTGATTATTCGTATTGGACTATTATAACCATATTTATTTATTTTTTCATGAAAAGATAAATTTAATTGTTGGCTATGAAAAATTGCTGCCATTTCCATATCTAAAATGTTCAATCAGATCTTCGATAAGTGTTTTATATTGTCCAAAAAAGGAAAAAATTTTTGCTAGTTCTTTCATTTCTGCAAATAAAATATCAGTGCATTCACGTTGTGATATTTTTGTTCCGGAACTTGAGGCACTAAAAGCAACATTAATAGAACCTGGGCCGGAAATGTGGTATTTAATAAGTCTGTAAGGATCAACTTTTGCTGAGATATCGCTTAGAGCCGAGTGAGAGAAAATCTTGTTCTACCATATCACCATATTGCATATCATCAGCAGAATAATCATCAAATAAACTAATAGTTTCGAAACGTGTACAGGGAATATTAATTGATGGAAGTAATGTGTTATTCATTTACATTTTCCTTGGTTATATTTAAGCTCAATATCAATTTGAGAACAAATGCTAGGGTAAAAAATATTTAAAAAAAGAAGTACACTTCACATTTTTTCATTACATCTCTGAAGAGAACGTCGTTAATGATTGGTCTTGCTCATTGTTAATAACAAAAATGTTGAATTTACCGATTAGGAAAACTTTTTTCCTACGCGGATTGCCTCCAGCTACAGGATGAACTTTGAGTTTATGCCAGAACTGAAGTGGAGTTTCGGCTACCCAGGCGCGATTATCTTTTATGATCCTCGCGGGCCTGGCACCGTATCTGTACTTTAAGCGGAAGAACTGGTTGTAAAAACGAGAGCGGTGGCTTAGTCTGGCTAAGCCACCTGTTATTCAAAGGCTCCAGGTATTTAACCCTTTTACCTCTTTCTCATAGAACCATTTGTTCGTGTTAACAGCAACATAGGCTGCTACGGCAATTCCCAGAATGTTAACGCCAATTAGTGCACCAACAAATAGAGATAGAATGCCAAGTAATAGAACTATAATTGCTTTTTTCCATAATCCCAGAACAAATAAATAGATCCAGAACAGAAGAAAGCAATGAAATTCATTTGAATAGTTAATCGTTGTCTTACTTTTAATGCTTTAAATGCTGCTTTATATTCTGGTGTTGCCCCCCAGAATCCGGAAAACCATGTTGATCATAAAAATTAAATCGGTATTTCCATTTTTCACTTAATGAACCATCGTTCATATATTCCTTACTCATAAATACTCCATAACTATTGTTTTGATGAATCAGTAGGTGCAAGCATTAGCATACTGAAAGTGGAAAAATAACAAATCAAAAAAATCATCGAACCATTGCCTGAACAGGCAAAATCTTCGGCTATCATTGTGATGATAGAGATGATATATACTGCTAATGTACCAAAAACATAAGTTTTTATATAGACGAAACCACTATCACGGGTCGTTGGCAATTCAGATTGATGACGAGATAATGGAGTAAGATGGTAGAGACTATAACAAGAAGAAAAACCTGCTTCTCCATCGTTAAAAAGATAATAAGAAAGGCAAAAATGAAGTTTATTAAAATAAATGAAAATATATAACGGCGTCTGGAAATCTTACCGTTAGATGTTGGGATAAACATACGTAACATAAATTTAACATCCTTGTGTGAGTCTCCTGTCAGCATGGCAATATGCCCACCTCATGCAAGAGTCGGCATATTTTTTCAGAATATATTTATTTTTTATTTGGACGTTCTACGTTGAGTATAAATTGCATCCATCACAAAAATTGCCAGCGCCACCCAAATAAAGGCGAAAAGTCACCATCTTATCGGCACCTCGGTTTTTCACCATAAAACGTCACAGCCAGCAGGAACATCAGCGTCGGGCCAATGTACTGGAAAAAGCCTAACGTTGAGAGACGCAGGCGCGTGGCAGCGGGCAGTAAAAACACAACAGCGGTACGGTAGTGACAATACCGGCGGCGATCAGCAGTAAATTCAGCGACATCGGGTTTTGCCCCATATGGCTGGTTGAGCTGTCGGCAATAGCAAACAGGTAAATCGCCGCCACGGGCAGCAGCCACATGGTTTCAATTAACATGCCGGTTTGTGCTTCTACCGCAATCTTCTTGCGCACCAGAGCCGTAGAAGGCAAAACTAAATGCCAGCCCCAGCGCGATAATAGGTAGCGAACCAAAAAGTCCACAGCTGGACTAACCCGCCACATATCGCCAGAATCACCGCCAGCCATTGCATCCGGCGGAATCGCTCGCCGAGGAAAATCATCCCCAGCACAATGTTCACCAGCGGGTTAAATAAAGTAACCAAGGCTCGCTTCCAGCATATGGTGATTGTTCACCGCCCAGATAAACAGTAGCCAGTTGCCACCAATCAGCACGGCAGAGACTGCCAGCATAAAAATTTTCTGTGGCGTCTGAATCAGCGTTTTTTAAATAGGACCACTGGCGGCAAATACTCATCAGCACCACCATAAAGGAAAAAACGACCAGATCACGCGATGCGTCAGGATCTCATCGGCGGGCACGTAGTAAATCAACTTGAAGTACGCTGGGGCTATACCCCCAAATAAAATAAGCGGCAAGAGCGAGTAATACGCCCTGCCGCGTTTGTTTTGCATCCATCGGGAATACTCATTTTTAATTGGTAACAGCAGTTTACCTGCTTTTATGTCTTCAACCTACCATATAGGTGGCGGTGGCACTGGCAATATAAAGCTGTTCTTCATTGTGTAATTCAACGCGGGCGACGGCGACTTTATTGCCTGCACGCAACAGGCTACTGGTAGCAGTAAAACGCTCGCCCCTGCCTGGGCGCAGATAATCAACGCGAAGATCAATGGTCCCCATCCGCGATAGCCGCTGGCGTAGTTCATCTTCACTGATGGTTTCGTGGCGGGTTAAGGTACTTCCAACGCACACCAGACCGGCGGCGACATCCAGCGCCGACGCAATGACCCCGCCGTGCAAAATGCTTTTTGCGCCCAGTTGCCCACCATCATTGGCTGATTTTTAAAGGCCAGCTGTGCGAACTCTTTTTCGTAACGCTCCAGTTCCATCCCCAATGCGCGGTTAAATGGCATGTGATAAACAAACATCTCACCCACTAATTTCAGGGCTTGTTCAGCGGTCAGTACGGCAGACATATCATCCTTACACTTCATTGGTTAATTAAATGTTGATTTTATGCTTCTTTGTTGTTGGTTTCTACTTTAGGAAGGGATAACTAACGGCAATGGAGTTAATGTAAAATAGCTCCACAAAAAACAATTCTATCATAATTCATTACGGAGAACTG